>Ga0214544_1012012_pt1 | contig 11562 bp, 4 predicted proteins | sample CNSS3metaG_FD_160074 | JGI IMG/M metagenome (GOLD analysis project Ga0214544, IMG submission 160074) | Root nodule microbial communities from cowpea collected in UCLA plant growth center, Los Angeles, California, USA - CNSS3 | ecosystem: Host-associated > Plants > Roots > Nodule | place: USA...
CTGTCCTATTATGTAGTTGTATGGTAACCCTTTTTAGGTTTGCAGGCCAACTAACACCTCATAATTCACCATTAGAAGACTGGTCGAGGGTGAATTACTTGCATGCATACATAGGAAGCATGGTTGATGTACTCAGGTACTTGTAGTATTATTTTCATTTTGAAGTGCGAAGGAAAGTTAAAAGGGTGATTTTTGTTTATTCTTTTTCCTTTCTTTTGGGCACATTGACAGGAGTGGATTAAACGTGAAGGGTTATTTTGTATGGTCCTTCATGGATGTATTCGAAATAGGAAGTGGATATGAATTAAGTTATGGTCTATACTACGTAGATATGAATGATCCAAACTTAAGGAGAAAACCTAAGCTCTCTGCTAAATGGTACTCAAATTTTCTGAAAGGGAAGCCTATGGACCCAAAGATTACGGAAACTCAGAACAATGCAAGTGTGCTTTCACACATTCCCTCGCTGCATAGTGGTACCTGAACTAATCAGGGCAGGTTTAAAATTCAGACCGAATAATAAAAGGTTTATGAGGTCAAAATCATAATGTGTAATGACTAAATAATTTTTATTAGTTTTCATTTCTCCAATAAATGACTGATATTGGACTATTTGTTTTGAGGACTTAATGTAAAACTATCACACTTTACAAAATCTAAAGAAATGAGACACAATGAAGATAATATTAATTATATAAAAACAGCTTGAGACAATTTTAAGGTGAGTTTGTATTGAATTATAAAAAAATCAATTTTTTTCTATTTGAAATTGAGAGTCATACTTGCCTGCAATAAAAACAACAAATACAAATATTAAAAAAAATATATTATCAAATGTATATCCTTTAAACAATTGATTTGATGGAATTTAGGATTGTATTTCTTTAAATGCATGCAATATATTATTTAAGGAAAATCACACAGAAAAAAAATGTGTAGTCAAGTTTATAATGAGAGAGAAAGTAATTTGATAAACTTTTGGCAAATGCACCAATGGTTAATGTAGTAATAAAATATCATTTTTTGGGATTGACTCGTTGAATATTAGATTTTCAATTCATGTAATTTTGAGCAAATGAGTTTCCATAGAATGACAATCATAGAATTATAACAAAAATTTAAATCAATATAAGAACTGACAAATGATTGATTTCATGCTCTTTCCTATAAAATTTTACTCCTTTCAATTGATGCAAGAAACATATTTATTCACTTGAGTTTACTCAGAATTGTTTTACCCTTAATCCCTTAGATAAGTAAAACCTATTCATTAAAAATTCGAACCCCCAATCCCTTAGGCTTAGGTCAGTTACACAAATTCAATAGAATCATGAAAAACAATAATAACTTATATTGTAAACTAATTAGATATGCCCAATTTTCTAATTGTGACATAACCTAACCTATTCAATTTATAATCGCAAACAATCTCCAATTTTCCAATTGAGAAATTGCTCATAGAATAAACAATAGAACCATAATCAGAACACTAAGATAAATCACATAACAAAACATCAAATGTAAATAGTAGAAACTATAATCCAGATTTACATCAATCCTCCAACAAAAAGAAAACTTATTTCTACAAAATGTAAAAAAATACAAAAAAGCTAAAAACTACGAAAGAAGAAGATGATAATGATGAAGAAGAACCCTTGTGTAATCTTGTTTTCTCCTTCTTATCTCTCCACGTTTCGCCCTTTTGTTGAGGTGGTAGCCTCTCTCTCATAATTGCTTTCCCTTTTCCTTCCTTTTTGTTTTTCTTTTAAATCTTTGTTAGTCTATGTAATATTAAAACTGCTCGCTGAAATATCCACAGGTTGTGGAAAAATCCACAAGCTACCTGTGGAACTCGTTGTTTTGCACTCTATATTCTGAAGCAAAAACCACGGATCGTGGACAAATTCACCAGGCACCTGTGAAACTCGTTGTTTTGATTCCTACATCTTTGAAGCCAAATCCACGAGTCGTGAAAAATCCACCAAACACTTGTGGAACTCGTTGTTTTGAATCCTGCACCTTTGAAGTCAAATCCACAAGTCGTGGAAAAATTCACCACGCACCTGTGGATCTCACTGATTTTCACTTTTGACACTAACTCCCTCGAAACCTATGATTGCACACCTCAAAACACATGTTTACACAAACAATACACAAATTCAAATGTATGATCCAAAACAAATATGATGCATGATGAAATCATTCCAATAATGCAAAAAATGAATAAAAATGGCTTAAACTAATGTATAAATGCACAAACATTTTATCTGTTCATCATAACTTGAAGATCTAAATAAACATGTTGGATGTCAAATGAGTTAAACCGTGAAAACCTACACAATTTTTGTTTTAAGAGTAATATTGTTTTAAAATAATGACACCTGTTATTTTAATAATAAAAAATTGAAGTATAAATAGAAATTTCATAAAGGGATCTCGTTTCTTATAAACACTTTATCTTTATAAAAAAATTCTTTCTAAGTCTTTTCACCATTTGTATGTCCTTTTGAATATCAGAGACTGTAGAATTGTTGAATTGCTCCTTGCGACGAGTTGATCAAGATCAATCGATTAGTTTCTTCATTTGGGGTAAGTTAGATTTTTGCCTCTGCTTGTTGCTTCTGTTTGATTTGGCTTGCATGTGACTATCTCATAATTGCATGTGAAGTTTCAGTTTTCTTCTTGAGTCTCTACTGATCACTGATGAAAATGTTATCGTCTGATAATGTTTGTGATAATTCTATGTATAGATAGAGCATCCTATGAGTTGAAGTGTGATTGTTGTTCTAGAACTTTGGGGTTGATCAATGAAGGTAAGGAAAACTAGTTTTTACCTGTGTGTGAGTTTGATTGCAATTGTTATTTTGCATATATATGGTTGATTGAGATTGGTAATGAATCTTACTATTATGCATGAATTTAGTATTTGAATTGCTTGATCAATTGTGTGTGTTTAGTTGTTTGATCTTGTGGTAATTGGGGAAAAGGGGAATTTGAGTCATTGATCAAATTGGTACCAACTAATATGATTTAAAAACTGTTTTGGATCTATACCCAACAAAAGAGGAGTACCAATTTGAGCTATGAAACAATTCCACATTGCCCAAAAACCACAAAATGAAATTGTTGATATCTGATATGGGGTTGAGTAGTGGATTTCACCGCTGAGTGTCACATTTTGCTAGCTGATTGGTGTTGGGCATTGCCCAGGTGTCTCTTAGCGCCAGTGTTCACTACAGGTCTGGGAGTAGCTCGGTTCTAAAGCGTTGAGCGCCAGACTTTAGCGTTGTGCACAAATTTTGCGAGGCAAATGGCGCTGAGCGCTAAATGCCCTATTTTGCATGTTTTCCTCTTTAGTTGTTTTTGGATGTTCTGTGTTTGATGTGAAACTTATTTTATGGTTTTCATACTATGAGTATAAGTGAATATATTGTGGTAAGCATGTATGATGTTGAGGTAGGAATTTCAAGGAGAAATTATGTACAGTGATAATTGTAGTGTATGCATTGACATATGGTTTCAATATGAAGTTGTCATGTACTCTAATAATTATTCACACTAAAGTATAGTAGAATGAGTTATGTGGTGAGAGTCGCAGGAGGCCCTAGTTACTGAACTTGTTTGGTCCTAGGCGCGAAGAGGATTTACCTTGTGTGTGGTTCGGTGATTAACCCTTCAGGCTAAACTTTGCAAAGTTTGGGAACCACCACAGGTGCATACCACCAGTGAGTCCGATATCAAATGCATGTATTTGGATAATTGAGTTTAGTGCCAACTGCGTATATGATTATAGACATAGATATGTTGTATACCATGTATGAGTTTTTGGTATGATTTAATTATATATGATGTTTCTTTTGTATATTAGCTTATCATGTTGTATGTTTGGTCTTGCTTGTGTTTTGTTTGTTTCTTTTGCAATGATAATTTAATTGTGTTAGTAGAGGAGAATACATGTGATGATACTCCACTAGTGGACAACGGTGATGTTGTTGAGTAGTGTTGAGGGTTCGTGAGACTTTACAAATATAGTTCTTTTTGAAAAGCTCTTAGATATCTTTAGTGATTTTGTATATATTTTATATTATTATAATTATTATTTTGGATAATTGTATTAATATCTCATATATATGCTTATAACTATCTATCAATATTTAATGTTTTATTTAGTAATTTGACACTATTAAACAAGATGTTACACAAACTATTGCGAAAGAAAGAAAAAATAAAAATTGTAAAGAAACAAATGATTTTTAAATAAAAGTAAACTAAGGGTGAAACATGATTTTTACTTAGAAGATTAAAAGTTCAAATCATCAAATACTTAATTAAACATTTGAAATTGAGAATTATATATTCTGATGAAAAAAATTAAATTAAAATAGAAATAATTAAATATGTGTTCTAAAAACTAATGATCAAAGTAGAAACGAGGTTTGTATTTCATAAAATACAACACACCATTTCAATGAAATAACATAAAAGAACAATAAATGAGTAATATGAAAAATATCTTAAAAATTTGAATTTGTGGACAGTGACATATCTTGATCAAAAGTGTTGGAGGGATCAAAGTAATATAATGTTAGGATCATAAGATTCTATCATTAGTATAATGCTTTAAAAAATTACTTCTCTAACTGAATTGACAATTATTATAATGCTTCAAAATATGTGAAGAAGTAGAATCTATCTTCTTTTCATCAATAGTTTCTTTTTTATCACTTTTAAAATACGAATTTATTCTTTAATTCTTTATCAATATACTTTTTTTTTGTAAATAATATTAAAAAATAATTTATCATAGTATTTTTTTTATAATTGAGACACATAAGTATTAAAAGAAAAATATATTATAGTCAAGTCGCAATTAAAAATCGGTTATGAAAAAACACATAATACATTATTTATTTTTCTTCTATATTCATAAAAAATGAATATACAAAAAGCTCATGAGATAAAAATAATGTTTTCATTATTGAGACAAGAGACAAGAAAGAATTAAGATAAATGAGAAATGAGAAATGAGAGCAAAAATAATAAATTTGTTTCTAACTTTTTTTTTTCTTCAAAAACAAAAAGAAAACATATGAGATTGAGAAATTAATATAATTTGTGAAAAACTAAAAAGACAATGAGAAGGAAAATAAAAAATATTTTTAATAAATATTTTGTTTAATTACTCTTTTGATTCATGTTTTCATTTAAAAATGTTAAATTGGTCCTCCAGTTTTTTTAGTTTCAATTTGTTTTCGATTATTGAAGAATTGATGCAATTTGGTCTTTTACGATAAATTTCATTAAATTTCTTGAAGCACATCAATGATTTTTTTATTAAAATTGAAACTCTTAATATGGATGGTTTGCTTTGTTGGTGGAATTAACATAACCTAGTGTCAATTTTTTTGACAAAAAAAAAGAGACCAAGAGATAAATTAAACCTATATGTTATTATTCGTTATTATATTTAATTTTATGTTTTATTATTTATTAACACTAAATGTTGTGCTTTATAAAATAAATAAAAAGATACACAATTTAATGTTCATCAATTCCTAAAATATATTACCTACAATTATTTTTTTTAATAAATTATATATATATATATATATATATATATATATATATATATATTAAAAAAAAAAAAAATAAAAAATTTTAGGGTGACCATGACCCTCTTCAAGAAGATCCGCCACTATTTGTAGATATCGAACAAGTTGAACAAGATTAAGAAAATGACAACAAAAATTATGAAGAAAAACAAAGAAAGATATTGTTCACATATATAATCATTGGCGTATTTTGACCATAAATTTTGGAGTGACCAAAATAACATATTCAAAATTTAAATATGTTTCAAAGATGTAATATAAAACCCCTCTGCACTATAATTATTTGAATCTTAAAAAACTGATCACAATCTCTCTCTAATTCAAGAATTGGATCTTTAGTATCATCCTTCAAAATAGGTGAAGAATTCAAAATATGAAAAAAGTAGATTTGTCTTGTTTTTATATTCACTGGTATATTCCTTTTTATCATTTTTAAAAACATATATGACAACTTTTCCTTATATATTCATAAAAAGTTAAATCTACACAAAACTCATAAAATGAAAAATACTATTTATTAAACTAATATTTCACTATTAAGTGAGACAAATAAAGAGTTATTCATTCATTCTATCTTTAATAATGGAATAAAACATATGACAAAAAAGAATAGAAAGAATCCATTTGTGTCTAAATTCATATTTTTTTTTCAAAAACAACAGAAAACATGTCAGAATAGAATATGTGAGTGAAAGAGAATATAAAAAATATCTCAATAATTTGTTTATTATTTATTATATTTAATTTTATGTTTTATTAATTATTAACATTGACTGTTATCTGCAATCATAGATAAAGATGATTATCTTTTTTGCGTCCATAATTACTTTTTGTTAATCTATCATTTACAATATAATTATTTATTTAATTTTAAACACTAAGAGTTATTTCTAACTGTTTTTTATAGAATTATTCTAACAACTGTTTTATTCTTTTATATTCATTAAGAGTTATTTTATTTCTTTTCTCCCTTTATTCCACTCTGCTTTTAATAAATGTAAATTTACTTCATATATTAACTTAATTATATTATAATAGCATTATCTAATAATATAATATCATATATATTTAAAAAATACATACACACAAACACGATAATATATATTTATACTAATATTTTATAAAAAATAATAAAATTTTACTTAATTTAATTTATATTAATATAATACATATTATATATAATTCAAAAAAAAAATCTAGGGGAGTCATGCCCCGCACACTAAGTTCCAATGCTATCTATCAGAACGAATTCAATTTATGTAAAAGATAACAAAAATGTTATCCTACACTCTAAGACATCCAATTTATTTTATTAATAAATTAATAACAACATTTTCATATTTTATATACATTTTTATTTATATTACAAGCATAATATAATAATAAATTAATATATTTATTCGTATATGGTGAAAGATTTTGTTTTATTCTATGTTTGAATATTAATTTGGTCTTCTTTTAATTGAGTTTATTTAATTTATTTTTAATTTATTTTTCAATTCAGCCTCAATTTTTATTAATTTTATTTAATTTGATTCATTTTGTTAACATCAGTTTAAATAATTAGAATTTAGAGTTTAAGAGTTAAATAATTAAAAGATGGTGAATTGTGTAGGTCGTCTCGATTTGTGATATTTTTTTGTATTTTTTATAAGTTTTTTATGTATTTTTAATTTGTTTTTAATTTTTAAAATTTTTAATTTCTTAAAAGAATGTTTAGTTAGATCAAACTTGCCACGTGTCACCTTATGGTTGTGACACGTGTAACCTTATGGTTGTGACACGTGGCAGGTCACGATTGTGCCACGTGTCAAACTAACATTGGTTGTTTTCAATTTAGTCTCTCTATTTACAATTTTGATTCAATTTAGTCCCCCAATTTTTTAAAATGATTTAATTTTGTCCTCTCCAATTTGAGACCAAATTAATAATTAAGCTTAATTACAATTTATACATTCATGTTTAAAATTTTTTTTATCATTTATACATCAAATCACTCCTTAAATACTCATGTTATTTCATTTGTTATATTTTTCACTTGTAATTTTTTACACTTGAAAGTTTTTATACATGTAAAAAAAAATAATTTGCATAGTTAGATGGAGTAATTTAATCTATAAATATAATAAAAATTATTTTAATATGTATATATAAGTTGTAATTAAACTTAATTACTAATTTGGTATCAAATTAGAAAGGACAAAATTGAATCATCTTAACAAATTGGGGGACTAAATTGAATCAAAATTGTAAATAGAGGGAATAAATTGAAAACAACCAATGTTAGCTTGACACGTGGCACAATCGTGACCTGCCACGTGGCAGTGCATTTTTTAAATAAAAAATCTCAAAGTAACACGTGTCACAACCATAAGATGACACGTGTCACAATCATAAGATGACACGTATCACAACCATAAGGTGACACATGGCAGTTTATTATTTTTTAAAAAAAATTAAAAAATTTTTAAAAAAAATTAAAAAAAAAAATTGAAAATTTCACAAAATGATACGTGGTATATAGGGAGACGGTGTTAAAGTTGACTTAACGGCAGTGACCAAATTGAACCTTTTAAAGAATTAGAGGACCAAATTGAACCTAAAAATAATAAGGGGACCAAAGTGAACCAACCCAATAAATTAGGGGAACAAAATGACAATTAAGCCCTTGTTAAAATATAACTTTATCCCCTCCACGCGGGGAAGCGAAGCAACGGCCAGCTTCTGATCTCCGATGATACCAAGCGAGTTAGAGCGACCATGAACGATTTACGTAGTTACTGCAATCCGCTCATTCCAGGAGTAACGCAGGTTAGGGATTTGTTCTCACTCTTTCTTATCTAATGTCGTAGCAACTTTAATTTTTAAAAACATGTTTCATAATTACCGGTTGCCACAATAATGTCTTCGCCATGAGAAAAATATCAACGTTACATCTGAAATTATAGCGACACAATTAATGTTCTTTGTTTTGTTATACTTTTTTTCTTGAGAAGGAAAGAAAGTGTATTGCTTTATATATATGTTTTTTCATTTTTTTTTCTGCAAGATAATTTCAGCCGCATTTTCACATACATAACTAGATAGGTGTGGGCACATATGAGTTTACTCATCAGAATCAGAATAAATAAATAAATAAAGACAAGAAATAGACGCTGAATCACAAGAAAGCGGTATCATTTGTGTTTCATGGTGAAAACATTAAAACAGAACACGGCATTAAGAAGAAAAGGATAGAGAAAATGAGGTTGATGATGAAGGTTTTTGCAGTTATAGGATTAGTGCTTCTCATAGTCCACCCTGCTGCTCATGCCTTGAGCAGAGACCAGTTCCCTCCTGACTTCGTGTTTGGCGCATCAACCTCGGCTTACCAGGTTCTTCTCTGTCTCTTTTACACTCTTCACTGTCCTAGTTTTCTGATTCTTTGCTGAATTTGTGATTGGCGTGCTGTGAAAGGTTGAAGGTGCAGCAAATGAAGATGGCAGGAAGCCAAGCATATGGGATACCTTTTCTCATGCTGGAAATGGTACTACCCTCTACTCACTACTCTCATATGTACACTATGCTTCATTTCTTTTCTTTTCACATATTGAATCTATTTTTTAAGCGTTATTGCTCTTATTTTCTTTATAGAAATTTGATGCAAAATTATGTTCCGCGAATCTGTATGCAGATAATGGAGATGTTGCATGTGATCATTATCACAAATATAAGGTTAGTGACCCTGGAGTGTAAGTTTATATATTTTAAGAACCAAAAGAAGTTGTTATATATGTACATGCATGCATACACAAAAGGTCCATCTTGTATGCACTTTAAATTCTTGTTCAACTAAAAATACTTTATGGTTTGTTTGGAGCTATTATGCTACTCTGATTTTCCTGCAGGAAGATGTTAAGCTCATGGCCAATATGGGCTTAGAAGCCTACAGATTTTCCATATCATGGTCAAGGCTTATTCCAGGTGATCATCAAACTGTGGTCAAAGTACTCTTAAACTAATGTCTAAACTAACTAAGTTGTATTAGATACACGCACTTGGTTTAATTTAGGGGCAATCAGTCTCTCTGACTCCAATTGAAGATAGTTGCTCGGATCAAACATTATTATTTCCATGTTCTGACATGTTGTTTCCATGTATTACCAGAAGGAAGAGGACAAGTGAATCCCAAGGGACTACAGTTTTACAACAACCTTATTGATGAATTGATCAACCATGGTTCTTGTGCAGATTAGATTTAACTTAACACGTAAAAGGTTCTTCCAGGTTATCTAATACATATGTTTTTGTTCTATGATTTCTCTTAATGTAGGAATAGAAGCACATGTTACATTATACCATTGGGACCTACCACAAGCACTTGAGGATGAATATGGAGGATGGGTTAGTCGAAGAGTTGTGTATGGTCCCCAAACTTCAAGTCTCTAGTTGTGTTACAGTCTTGTCCTAGATAGAGATTGTGCAAATTAAATCTGGCATGATATTGAGAAATGGTATAACATACTTATATATGTATGTTTGTAGGAAAGACTTCACAAAATATGCAGAAGTATGCTTTAAAGAATTTGGAGACAGAGTTAAGTATTGGACTACTATGAATGAGGCCAATATACATGTACTAATGGGCTATGATCTAGGACTTTCACAACCTCAGAGGTGTTCTCCTAACACTATAATGAACTGTTCCAGAGGAAATTCCTCAACTGAGCCATATTTGGCTGCCCATCATATGTTGTTAGCACACGCTTCAGCTGCTAGGTTATATAGGAAGAAATACCAGGTAAAAATTATGAATCAAATGCCCCATTCTAGCCACTCCACTATGTCATTCATTAGGCCTTATATTTGCATTTTAAACCATGATCAGGAAGGATAGAAGGAAAGGTGATCATCTCGATGATGTCTTTTGGAAATGGTGACAAGATAGTTTAATTTATTCGGTAAACTATTTATTTTGGATGCAGGGCATGCAGCATGGCTTTATTGGGTTTAGTCAACTTCTTTTTGGTTTTCTTCCTCAAACAAATTCTACTGAAGATATAATGGCCGTTCAAAGGGTCCAAGACTTCTTCATTGGGTGGTAAGTAACAATCTAGGCATGGTATCTCTTTGCAATACCTGTTGACATTCATAAATTTGCATCTTGGTATTGCAAAGGAGCAACACTTCAAAAATCATTTGACTCAGGTGAAGAAATAAGATTTCTGTATCGATAACATGCACCTTCATATAAATGTTCTTTAAAATTAAAGCGTGACAATACACACACCTTGAATGTCAAATATAAAAAAGAAAAAAAAAGTGATGTGACAAGGAGGAATAAACTCTTGAACCTGTGTTTATTTCCCACCTCAAGTCTGTTGCGTCGTGACACTTCGATCGCTAGGCACAATCTGTCACATCACATTTATGTGATCTCTAACAGTGGACTTTATAAATTGTTCATTACTTTAAAGATGTACTGAAATACTGGTTCTGTACCATTTATGAAATTCATGAATGGTTTTATATCTCAATTTTTATACATTATACAGTTGGTTTTGTTATGATTTGTGAGCGCAGGTTTATGAATCCCTTTATATTTGGAGATTACCCGGATATAATGAAAAAGAATGCTGGCTCAAGGCTTCCTTCCTTCACTCAAAAGGAATCAAATCTAGTGAAGGGCTCAATCGATTTCTTAGGCATAAACTTTTACTTCTCTTTTTATGTTAAGGACCGTCCAGACAACCTAAAGAAGGAGAACAGGGATTACCTAGCAGATTTTTCAGCAAAATTACAATGTATGTCACAAGCTGTTTCCCTGACCCATTTTTATTGCATCATAACCAATTCTATATCTATGTTGAAAAAATGTTTCTTTATTGTGGGAGGTACTATCAAGTAACTCTTACGAATGGAATTGGACCATTTTCTAAGATACATGGAATTGGACTTATTGACATATGCT
>Ga0214544_1012013_pt1 | contig 11562 bp, 3 predicted proteins | sample CNSS3metaG_FD_160074 | JGI IMG/M metagenome (GOLD analysis project Ga0214544, IMG submission 160074) | Root nodule microbial communities from cowpea collected in UCLA plant growth center, Los Angeles, California, USA - CNSS3 | ecosystem: Host-associated > Plants > Roots > Nodule | place: USA...
CATATATATAATCTTTTTTTTTTCTTTAACAGAATTACCTTATACGGTAATCATTTATTATTAATTCCAATTATAAAGTCTGATAGTTTAATTTAAATATATATATATATATATATATAGATGTTACACTTACAGATTTTGTTTAAATGAATTTAATAGTGGTATGAATAGGTAATCTTATTTACAGTTGTGCATATACAAAGAAAATAATTATTTTTAACAACTCCAATGAAGTCAAATATCTAATAGAATATTTATCAAATAAAAATTTCACTACAGTGGTAAAATTGCCGTGTTTATAAGTATCAAAATGTTGATAAAGTAATTTCAACTCTCATGTCCTTAATTTATAAAAATTTTTATATTATTATTATATATATATATATATATATATAATTTTTTTTTTTTTTGGATATTACATATGCTTTTTCCATATTTATATTTATATTGAGATATATCATTTTACGTATTTATAACTATTTAAAGTATATAACAAAAATATACAAATGTTTAGCATGAAAACTTAGCTAATATTGAGTTTTTTTATCAGAGCAATGTAAAATCTACATATTTCATGTCATAAAAAGTATTAAAATCAAAATCAGATTATCCGTAGTCAACATCGTAGAAAAAACCCTTAAAACTTCTCTAATAAACTTTTATCGTGTATGTTAATCTTTTATTTTATCATGCATGTTCATCTTCTACAATATATACATACAAAGAAAAACATGGAAAGTAGTGAGATACTTAATACTCAAATATCATTTTAATAAACTAAATATACAATGGTACAATAGGGTTCAAGATTTGATTACATCAGCATGATTAGGGATGTCAAAAAAATTCGTACCCACAAATATCCACATATAAAATTCGTAATAAGTAGGAAATGAATATTAAAAATAGATACCCGTGGGTACGGATACGAGTATTTTTTATACCTGCATATTAACAAGACACGAGTATCATAGTATCCGTACTCGTAAATACCCGTACCTGCTATACTCTAATTTAAATTAAAAAAATTATTAAAACATTAATACATTGATCTTGATTGGTTATTTTTTTATCAATTAATTTTAAAAAAATTTCATTTATTGATAAACTGTCATTCAACACTATTTAAATTAATTATTTTCACTTTCTTTAAAATTTATAAAGATTAAGCATTGTATTTTTATTTGAATTTATAATTAAATTTGTTTATTAAATATTAAAATTTTCTTTTAAAAACACCCGTACCCTGACATTCTAAGCGCGACTCAATCCCAGTTTGTCAAATATGTATCCATAACCACTTTTTTGATGATTATAAACATTAAAGTCATTTGATTAAATCATTGAGTATTTTTTATTAAAAAATTGATATAATCATAATCATAATTTTTTGTTTCTGAACAAAATTGGACATTTTTTCATACCACACGAGAGATTATAATTACTACCTTTGAGATTATAATTACTACCTAACTTTGGTGAGGTTGAGCAAATATAGAATAGTTCCATGAATATTTAGTCGATAACATTATTATAAACTATTCAAATATTTAGCCACCATGATCTGTGTCACTCATCCTATAATGTACCAAATTATGAACTTCCAAACAAAGACACTCATGTATCAACATGATCCTAAGTCATCATCATAAAGGAACATAAATTTTTTTCTCAATTCAACTTACATATTCTCATAAATCTGAATTTGTTTAAAGATCATAAAACTTAATGACCGCTAAGATGTTATATTTTGTCTCAACTAATAACTTATGCACACAGGCTGAAACAATTATATTATAGTACTTTAAAAACAATAATAAAGTATATATAGGTAAAGTCTTTTATTCATGTTTGTTGAATTAACTTTGTTATATATTTATAAAAGGATAATATTTAACATATTTTTCTCGTTACAAAATAAAAAGTAAAATAACAATTAAAATAGAATTTTAAATATTTAACCAGATCGATGTAAGCAGTTATATATTACAAAAAAGTATTTAAAAAAAATAATATGACGTAAATAGCAAACGTATAGCGGAAAACAAATAAAATAATGTAATATAAATAAATTAAAATAAAACAATATCCTATAAGTAAACAATCAAATAACAAAAACATAAAAAAAAATAACAATACAAAAAAAGGACAAGTGTCATGCTCGAGATAAGTAAATGATATAAACAAATAAAAAAAATGTAAAATAAAATAAAACACAAGTAAATAAAAGGTGTTATTAAAAAATAGATAAGTTTATTCTGATTAGTATATAAAAGATCTAATGTCATTGTCAGCCTTCTTTTATATGGAGGGGTGATATAATTTCTTGTTATTTGATAAGACCTATGAGAAATGGAGTATCCAAAGAGAGATAAAATCAAACAACTACAGAGAAAAAAAAAAAGGAGAATGAGACTATATCAGATCGGTATTTACGATTTTTTTTCAATTATATTATTATTTTAACATTTAAGTAGTTTCTTATTAAATAAAGTGCACCGTGGTGTGAATCAGGATGCTTTTTCGTAAGATATGTGAGAATGGATATCAACCGTGAGTTAATTTGGTTCATTACGGATTTGAGTTTGATTGAGTTAAGAAAAATTAACCTTTTTTAAAAATGGGTTAAATCCAATCCGACTCACTTAATCTATAGATTAAACGGTTCGAGTCGGGTTGAGGGTGGGTTGACCCACTTAACTCACCAACATTTTTTTACAATGTTTTTTTTTTAATTTTTTTAATAAGTATTTACTATTTCTAATTATATAGGTTCACAATTTCATATTTTTTTAAATGTTAAAATGTTGCTCAATAATATTTGAATAGTTTGAATGTTTTATTGAATAGCATGACAGAAAATTTGTAATATTAGCCATATTTTATTAGATTATATGAACACTTTCTTGAAAACAATTCATTATATTTTGGTGATGAGCATGATGAAGATATTGATTTTTGATTTTATTGTGATTGTCATCTCATGAATTGTTTAAAAAATTATTTAAATATTTGAATACTTAAAAATAAATACATAAATAATTTTTTTATGTGGGTTGGTGAGCCAACCCGCTTAACACACCAACCCGTGGTGGGTTGAATTGGATTGCAAAATTTCTGGCTCACTATAAAGTGAGTCGGGTTAGATTCACTCATTTTCAACCCGACTTATGGTGAGCCAACCCGTCACTTTGACATGTCTTTAACTATCTTATATTTTAATGTATTATTATTATTATTATTTTATTTCCATATTATTATATTATTATTTTAAAACGTATATTCTATGCTTTGTTTTTGGTTTGTATTTGAAAAATATTCAATTATTTTTTAGTGTTTTTTAAAATTTATATTTTTATTACATTTGATTTTTTTTTATTTTAATTCATTATAATGCTTCTTATATATTAAATGATTTTTAACAAAAAATATATATTTTATTTAAGTAAAACACAAAAATAATATGAGTTAAAACATAAAACGTTCTTACTCTTATATTCACAATAAGAATTAAATAGATAATCTAATTAAATAGAGAATGAATTAAAAATATCGTGTTTGTTGAAATAAAAAAAATATTACTTAAATTGAATTATTTCGTTGACATTGGTAATTTGTAGGAGAATATTGGAATGGGTTCTTCATCATGATTTAAAAATAATAATTTATAACTGAATTCTACAAATATATAAAAAATCTAATAGAAAAAAAATACACTGAGATAATAAATAATGTGTTATAATTAATAATAACATTAATGGTTAAGGATTTATGTTGTTCTATTATAAATAATGTCCAAACTTGCCAAAAAAATAATCCACTCAACACAAGTGAAAATGTGATATAATAGAAGATCACTAAATAATATGAAATTTTCATGATTATATAATAGAAACAATTTCAGTTTCTACTGTTTATTTTTTTTTCTTTTTTTCATTCCCTTCCCAGTCCAAATAAAATCTTTAAGTTTTTTGAATAGTCAAAAATGAAATATTAAAAAAATTATTAGAGATATTGCATTAATTAAGGATAAGAAAATTTACTATCAGTATAAACTTTATTTTATAAATTAATTTTGTAGTATTAAATTAGATTTAAAATCTATTTTTAAAAAAATTAAAAAGAATAATTGAAACACTGAGATTTAAGTAAAATACTTTATTAAGTATATTTAAATTTGATATAATTTATTTTCTTAGTCGTATATCTTGTCACCACTGAGATGCAGAGTTTCAAATTTGTTTTGAAGCGATGAATGAGAGCGGAGAGATACATGTATTTGTAATTTGGAAAATGTATTTTTACACCACTTCCACCGGTTCATAATCTATTTTTAAGAGTATTTTAGTTATTAAAAAAATAATTTTGTACTTGTAAAAAAAGAAATAAATTAATAAATAAGATAATAGATGTAAAAATTTGTTAGATATAAAAAAATACAATCCTCTTAATTTTAAAGCGACCGCAAAACCGCGTCCTCTCCCATGGTCAAAGACATAGATGAATCAGTATGTGCTATTAATATCTTGATGTTGAACATATGAAAAAAAAATCTAAGAAAAAGCTCTGCAGCATCATTTTCGTAGATCATTAATGCTTCATATTGCAGCTTATTATTTTCATCTTCACTACTATTTAGATTGTTGTTTATTGTCAATATTAACATTATAACTTGAAGAGTTAATCTTAACCTTTTGACGAAACATTTCAATAATGTTGAGAAATTGAAATACATTATATTTAAATTATTTATAATTAAATTTTCTTTATTTTTTAAATGACTTGTTTGAATAAAGAGATTAAAATACCTTGTAACTTGAAGAGTTAATCTTAATCTTGTATTTGGATGAAATATTTCAACATTTAGAAATTGAAATGCATTGTATTTAAATTGCTTATAATTAAATTTTCTTTATTTTCTAAATAACTTGTTTGGATAAAAAGATTAAAATACCTTGCATTTCAATTTTTTGTTTGGATAAAATAATTGAAATTTTTTGCGAAATAAATTTCATTTTATTAATATCTATTTTAGGCTTAATTATGTTTTTAGTTCATGATAAATTTGGAAATGGGTCGGTCAGGCTTGTCGAGTCAACAAGTCGGTCGAGTCGTTGGGTTTGCCCGACATGTCTGAGTCGTCGGGCCCACCCGACTCGTATGGGTCATCGGGCCTACTCGACCCGTTTGTGTCGTCAGGTCGGTCTGATCCGTCTAGATCGTTTGGCCAGCCCAACCTATTATGATTGTCGGGTTTGCTGGATCGTTTGGGTTGAGTCCAGTGTGTGAGGTTGAGTGAGAAAAATTTTAAATTTTACCTTTTATGAGAGTATTTGAATCTCTTCTAATTGAACTAATTGAAATACTTCAAAAAAATACATATATTTTAAATGTTTTTTAATTTATCTATCCAAACAATACATTTCATTGCAAAAAATTTCAAATCCTTCAAATAAATAAATCTTCTCAAATTGTCTCATCTAAAGACACCATGAGACTTACAGGAACATACATCAGCTTTTTAGAAATCTTTACATGTTCTACACTTTTGAACAAAATAACCTATCAATGATAAGGATAAAAAAAAATCTAAAAATCTTTCATATTCATCATCAACTATTAAATCAAACCATGTTTTTTTAGAATATTTTGAGTCGATAACTCATGTTGTAGATTCACATTTATCAAAACTCTTGAAAAAGAAATCCCTCTAACTTTTTCCAAGGTAGATTCATCTATAATAGAGAACCTATACTCTTCAGTAATTGAGAAAAATGTCCTTGCCCTACAATACTTCATACATAAGCCACGCACCCGAATTTGACGAGTTTAATAATAGAAGGCACGAACTCACATTTCCAAGTTGATAATCATACCCGAATACAAGTTTTATTACTCTATACAAGTCTTTCGAAAAGAATAAAATTAAAAAAGACATAAAGAATATGAGTTCAATTTATGTAAAAAATTTAAGACTGTTTTAATTAAAATTTTAAAATAATAAATTTATAAATTTTATTTACGTTGTTCGACTTTTTTTTTTTTACTTAATGTAAGACTTTCTTTAAATGTAACACATTTTCTTAAACTAACCACAAATACTCTTGTACCCTTGTTTATCGTAATGAAAGATACTAACTCAAATTCATAAAATCCTTAATCCATTGAAATTACCTTAATTTAAAATAAAAAACACAAATACTGAGAATGGTTTATTTCCTTCATCAAAAAAAAAAAAAAACACCCATGTAAAATAATATTTTTTGAAAATCTGAACCAGAAACCGTATATGCCTTCACATGAGATAGGCAACTCATTTATTAGATCTTTGCAAACTGCATTCACATGGAATTTTAATTTTAGCACATTCTGGATTCTCGTGTGTGAGGCGGCATCTTTTATTTATTAAATAAGCTCGATTGAATTATATATTCTTTTTCACGCTAAATTTGTTCAAATATCAATGCGATTTCATGATAAAGATAGATTTAAAGAAATAAACTTTCAAAAATTTAAACCCGCCAATGTTTCCGAATATTTAATCCTCTCTCCCAATCAAACAATAAAATTTAAAAGATCTCTTGAAAAAAATTATACCTAATTTTTTTATAATTAAAAATTTAGACGAGTTAGGTTTGAGGGGCTCACTAATCACTAGACTTCAAGGCTCAAAGAACTAATTTATCCTTCTTTAATTAAAAAATGTTAAAATAAAAAATGGATAAGTCTAACTCACGATATATATATATATATATATATATATATATATATATATATATATATATATATATATATATATATATATAGTAATACTGATGTATGACTAGTACATGTCAGGAACGTAATGAAAGAAATTAGAATTCAGAGAATGAAAAACAGTAAAAAATAAATAAAAGTATTGAAGATTTTATGTATAGTAAGATTATTAATTTATAATAATTATTTTGAAATTTTATTTCGGAAAGTTTTAATCGATGGTACTATAAAAAAGAATACACCAACAGACTCTGAAAATTAAACTCAAAACATAAGATGATACGTAATTAATAACTCAATGAACAAATAAATTTGTTCAAGATTTATATCGGGAAGATGCAAATAACAAAGGCGAAAAAAAAAAAGAGAAACATCTCTTTTATATTTCTTTCTTTTAGTTTTTAAAACATTTTGTTTTTCAAAATTTTTAAAACTTGATAAAGTTTAATAAGATAACAATTAATTGTTAAACAGCGGAAGTAAATTGAGAAGCGAAAAAACCATGCTCTATTTTTTTTCTTCTGTTCTTCTGTTTTGGAAATAACAACTAGAGAACCCAATTTCACACTGTGATAACATAAAACTATTATTTCATACCAATTAACAATTTAAAACATATGAAAGATTTGTTTCTTTAACCCTTTCTTGGCATACAAGTGAAAGATGCCAGTTGTTAACCACGAGTTTTTAGCCTTGACCTTGATGATATATATTTTTTTATATATATAATACGGAAAGATTTTGAAGTTAATGGCACCGACAAATTTTATATCATACGTGATTAGAGTTGTTAAAATGGGTTAGAGTCTGCAAGCCAATCCGGTTTACCATGAATTCGAGTTAGGTTGGGTTGAATTTTTTTTATAAATTTCAATAGAATTGAATTTTGACCTAACTCACTCGGGTTAAATCCGTGATGAGCCAGGTTGGCTTACCAACCCGCAAATAAAGGAACCCGCAAATAAAGGGTCACACAAGTGTTTTTTGTTAAATTGAATTTTGTATTTGGGTCATGTTAGTTTGTTTTTTTTACCCAACACATGGATAATTTGTTTTTTTTGTTTGAGTTTGATCTGTCTTTGGATTGTATTCAAGTTTATTTAGATTTTAATCAAAATTATAATTTAGTTTTGATCGAAAAAAATAAAAAAAATTGTATTTTTTTAATTAAGTGAGCCGCTGAGCCAACCCGTTTAACCCACCTATCCATAGTGGATCGAGTCGGATTCGAATTTTGTTGATTCGCTAATAAGTGAGCCGGATTGGATTAACTCATTAAGTGATCAACCCGTGATGAATCGAACCAGATCAAGCCGGATTATCCGTTTTGACATCACTATCACTTTAAATAAATTAATACATTAGATGGATTTTCTAGTATAAGTTACTTATTTTATTAATTTCTATCCATTATATAAGTCTTTAATTTCAGATTTGAACTTCAGTCAATATATTATATCCGTGGTGATAATGTATCTGTCACTGTATTATATAGTGTACAGAAAAAGCTTATAGACCTTTTAATATACATTTACTTGCAACTTCCGTTATAAAACTTGCGTTCTTTTTATCTCTTGGATTGAACTTTTGGTCCATTTTGGGTTTGTATTGGGAGATGACGAGGAAAATACTAGAATATTACCCTATCTTCTATTTCTGCAAATAATGGTTAGCTTAAGTGGGAGTGGTGAAACCTGTTGAAAAAATAAATTTTTGGTTCCATTTTAGTACTATATTTAATCCTGACGTCACTCAAATGTTAGGTGATGGCTACAAAATTGCGACATGCACTGACCTAGAAATTTGAAGCTTAATTATATTATAATGTATACCCTTAACTTTTTCTTCTATGCTTATTTTACTGTATTTCATGGACTCATATATGGTGTGTGACATATCTGACCTACCTAAATTTTCCCATACTCGTTTTTTAATGTGGCCACGCCGTTGTCAAAATAAGCAGCTGTTGTTATCACTAATAAAGTGCTTTTGACGTAATGGCTGCAACAATATCATGGCCACCGTAGTCTTGCATTCTATATAATCTCCTCTCACCATCTCTCACGCATGCCTTCTCCACACTCTTTATTTTCTCTCAAGAACCATTTTTTCTAACTTCGTTTTTCTGTCTTCTCTCTTTGCATCTTCTTCTCTTGTGAAATTTCTGCTTCCTGTGAGTTTGAGCCTCTGTATACTTAAAATAGTTATTTGTATGTCTAATGTGATAAATTACTTAAGAGCTAATAAAATGACTCCTTCGTATGTCAATAAACTCAGTAATTTGTATACTTTTTCAGGTGTAGGCCTAGCATGGAAAACAACGTTTACCGTGAAACAGAAGGGCATGGCTTTCCTAAAGTTCCATCACTAGTTCCACATATATCAAACGTGAAAAAAAGCTCCTCTTTCAAAGTAAGACTCGTTATCATTAATGTGAGTTTGAAAAACTGAAAAACAGAAATCCAGAGATTAGTCCTTTTGATGAAACTAAGTATTATGCAATAACTACATCATTCTGGTGATTAAATGTTAGGATATTTGTTTCCAATAACAGGAAAGTGAAAAAAAAGTAGCAGGAGGCCAAGGTGATGAACAGGAACATTCAGTATCTATCAACATGCCATTAAATTGTGAAGATGTTCAGCTACATGGCACCGCAAGAGTTAGTGAAACTGATCTTAGTGGCAATGGTGCTCCCATTTTCTCTTCTGAATCAACTACTACATACTCCAAGCCACCATTGCCATCACAATCAATGCCAAATGGAAGCGTGCAACCAGAGGAAGCAAGCTCAGTGAATTTTACAAATCATGAAAGCCTCAAAAGCTTGAACGATAATGGAACTAACTTTTGCAAAACATGGTACAGTAAACTTGAGGCGAAATTATCAATTCTGCGTGGAAGGGTACATTCACAAAGTGTAGAAGAGGATAACAGCTTAAGCAACACTAAGAAGCCTTTACCTGTTGATTTTTTGTTCGTGAAAGCATCGGAAGATCCTCAGATACAAACTCCTAAGGTATGCAGTCATATTCTTCTGTGTAACAAATGTTCCACATCCTAGAAATCGTTCAATGCAGTTTTTACTAATATTTCAACCATTTGAGTTTTTACACTGTGATTTACTCCTTCAGAAGTGTCCAGAAGAGATGGTGCATCCTCAGGACAAGCAGTGGCCATTCCTTCTCCGGTTTCCGATTTCATCTTTTGGTATTTGTCTAGGAGTTAGCAGTCAAGCAATTCTATGGAAAGCATTGGCCACGTCACCTTCCACTGAATTTCTTCACATAACTCCGAAAATAAATTTCGTGCTATGGCTTATCTCTGTTGCTGTAGTTGCTACTATTTTCGCCATCTATCTGTTCAAAATAATTCTCTATTTTGAAGCAGTTCGCCGCGAGTTCCATCATGCAGTTCGTGTTAACTTCTTCTTTGCCCCATGGATATCCCTCTTGTTCTTAGCTCTTGGAGTTCCTTCATCGTTTGCCAAAGAATTGCATCATGCGGTTTGGTACATTCTAATGATTCCATTGTTCTTCCTTATGCTAAAAATATACGGACAGTGGATGTTTGGGGGCAAAAGGATGCTCTCAAAGGTTGCCAATCCAACAAATATGCTAGCAATTGTTGGAAATTTTGTGGGAGCTTTATTGGGTGCATCCATGGGCCTAAGAGAAGGACCTATTTTTTTCTTCACTATTGGACTTACACACTATATGGTGATATTTGTAACTCTCGCACAGATGCTTCCAACAAATAAGACCCTCACCAGGGACCTCCATCCAGTGTTCTTTCTTTTGGTTGCACCACCTAGTGTTGCTGCTTTGGCATTGGCTAAGATTCAGGGTTCTTTTCATTTGGAATCACGAATTTTCTATTTCACTTCCATGTTCCTATATCTCACGCTGGTAAGCTTTTGTCTCACGGATTTTCTACACAATCAACGATTTTAGTATTCAAGTTGCTTATCAGTTTCGGGTCAATCTTTTGCAGGCTGTTCGGGTCAATCTTTTCAGAGGACTCAAGTAAGCTACGCTCTTGTTAATATCTATAACATTGGCTATTCCATTATGTTGATTTTTGTGACACTCTGTGTGTGATTGTGCAGATTCTCAATCTCATGGTGGGCCTACACATTTCCAGTGACTGCTGCTGCGATTGCTACCATAAACTACACAAATCAAGTCACAAACGTTGTAACTCAGGCTTTGAGTGTAATGTTGAGTCTCATTTCTACATTCATAGTAACAACAGTGTTTGTCTCGACTATAGTGCATGGCTTTGTCCTCCGAGACCTCTTTCCCAATGACCTTGCCATTGCCACAAGTGAGAGAAAGCGAAAAACTCATAAGAAACGCTTCCCTTTAGGACTTGGAAGCCATGGTCATGCCAAAAAGACTGAAAGTTACTTGAAGTTTGTGAACTCGGATAAAAATGATTTAGTTTAGAAGCTTCTTGGACGACAACATACTCCAATATTTCAAGGAATTCATCATCTGCGTGAGTATTTAGATGTCTCAAACGAGTAAGAAAAAATAATGAGACAAGACAACCAACATCTTTACTAATAAGTACCTTCGATGGTGAGACATGGGTGAAGGTTTAGATTTTTCTTGAGTTGTCCCTGACACTGTAAATGCTGATCATTTTAGCTGCTGATTATATGAAATCTTCACTTTAGTCCTTCAGTTTACAAAATCTTAGAACTTCCTTTTTTTTTTTTTTTTTTTAATAAAAATTAAAAATAAATTAAAAAAAAAAAAATTTTTTTTTTTTTTTTTTTGAAAAAAAAAAAAAAAAAAAAAA
>Ga0214544_1012021_pt1 | contig 11552 bp, 8 predicted proteins | sample CNSS3metaG_FD_160074 | JGI IMG/M metagenome (GOLD analysis project Ga0214544, IMG submission 160074) | Root nodule microbial communities from cowpea collected in UCLA plant growth center, Los Angeles, California, USA - CNSS3 | ecosystem: Host-associated > Plants > Roots > Nodule | place: USA...
CATAACATGTTGTTAGGGAGATCAACGGCTAAGGCAAAAGGTCTTGTATGGTGTTCTCTCCAGGTTTGATATTTCTATCCATATCTTTATAATTGTTTGCTTGATTTTCTTCCTTAATTAATTGTAATGTTGTTAATATATTGTAGTGTAATAGACAAACCGGCTCATATGAGTGCGGTTACTATATAATGCAATGGATGACAACCACTGTGCGTGCTCGTATTACAACAAATTGGGAAACGGTAATATATATTTGAATTGAAACGAATACTTTGCAATATTTCCTTTTTATATACTAACTTAACTTAATATATTAATTTGTAGACATTCAAGAGTCCTGCAGCAATTCCCGCAAAGTCCATCAAGTTTGGTAGGATAACATGTGCCAAATATATAATTGAAATGTACAATACTATTGATTAGGACATGTATCTTGATTGTAAATGATTTGTAATTGTCTTTTAAATGAATTTGAATTGTGGATGTGTTATAAAATATTCTGTTCTGGTCTATTCTAGTCTGTGCTGGGTGCTGAACAAAATTTGCAGGTTTAAATGTGGGAATAACACCAAAACAGAAACTGCATTAAAAAAAATAACATATTAGGCCTCGGTTCATACCAGAACCGAAGCAAAAAGCGTACATATGGCCTCGGGTGCAACCAAAACCAAGGCCAAAAGGGGATCGAATTTAAAAAAAAAACAAAGAAGCACATATGGCCTCAGGTGCAACCAAAACCGAGGCCAAAAGGGGACCGAATTTATAATAAAAAAGAAGCACATATGGCCTCAGGTGGAACAAAAACCGAGGCCAAAAGGTCGGGCTCTATGGCCTCGGGTTCCATTAAACTGAGGTAGAAGAGGGCTCTATGGCTTTGGTTCTTAACCGAGGCCAAAAGCTATCCTCTTTTAGCCTCGCCCCAATATGCTTCGGTTCGGGAACCAATGCAGAATATTAAAAACAACCGCTGCCAAAGCCCCTTCCTGCACTGGTGTAACACTTCCCCTTGAGTGTCCATTGATAAGAGAATGTGCCTCGTTAAAACCTTACATTGAAAAACCCTTTAGATAAAAAGCCTTGGGAAGAAAAAGAGTACAACATTTTGTATTCTTTAATACAATATTGTTCATCACATATTCTATTTCTCCTCCTCATGTAAACTTACATCATTAAGGTGATAGAGTCCGAACTTATGAATCATTTGCTCAAAAGTTCTTCTTAGCAAAATCTTTATAAATAGACCTGTCAGATTTTCACATGAGTGAATCTTTTGGATATCTATATCATCCTTTCAATTGAACAATACACTATTGTCTTCATGTATGGTTGTTGATTCCATCTTTGTTAGGGATAACCACAATTTTCTTGCACATATTAAATTATAGACCTTAACCAAACATATTTACAACTTTCCACATAATTATGTATGATTAGACAATGTTGTTGTTATGATTTTTTTCATATATCATAATGAAATCATTGTACTACCACATATGAACAAATATCTTGTTTATGATAAACCATTATGACATTGTGAGGATATATAGAATAACATGCATATGCATAACACATTAGGTCTGATTCTGAATCATTTGGATAAAATAAGCTTATATTCGTAGTACCCTTAAGGTAACGAAGTATATGTTTTACTCATATCCATTTTCTTATTGTAGTTGAAGAACTATGTCTTGCTTAAAAAAAATTACATCAAATGCAATATCAGGTCGAGTATAATTAGCAAGATACATTAGTGCTCTTATAACACTAAGATATGGTACTTCTGGAGCAAGAAGATCTTCATCATTTTCTTGAGGTTTAAGAAGAGCCTTTATCAACATCTAACGACCTCACAATTATTAGAGTGCATAATGTATGTGACATTTCCATTTAAAACATTTTACGCATCTTAATTATATAAGTCTCTTGATGTATAAAAACATATTTGTTTAAACACTAAAAAATTTTGCCTTTTCAAGATTCTTCATCTCAAATTCTTTCTTTAAGCAATCAATTGCCTTTGTAAGCTCATAAAAAGTTCCAACGATGTTTATGTCATCTACATAAACAATAATTATGGTAAATTCATTTTTGGATCTTTTCATATAAATACAAAAACAATTAAGATCATTTCTATATTATTCTTTTAATAAGTACTCAAAACGACAATTATACCACACATGTCCTGATTATTTTAATCAATAAAAGGTATTGTTCAATTTTATTTAATAACCCTCTTTAGAATTTGCCTTGTTGGGCAAATTAAATTCTTCAAGGATTTTCATATAAATATCATTCTCAAGAGAACCGTAGAAATAGGTTGTAACATCATCATTAGATGTAAATGCAAACCTTGTTGTGCAACTAGGATAATCAAATATTGCAATGTTATTGCATTCAATACCATTGAATATGTCTTTTCATAAATCAATATCAAGTTTTTGTGAAATACCATGAGCAACCAATTGTGCTTTGTATCTAACAATTTCATCATTCTTAATTTGTTTTTGTGCAAAAATCCATATGTACCCAATGAGTTTCACACCCCGAGGTGTGCGAACTATAGGTCCAAAAACCTTTCATTTAGGAAGAAAATCAAATTATGCTTCTTTGCATATTTTCGTTTTGACCAACCATTTCTTTGTCAACAATTTTCAATGATCATTGGTTATTGATCCTCATTGTCATTCATAACATTCATCGTTATATTATATGTAAAAATTTTGTGAATGTTGACTTTATTTTGGTTCCATATTATATGATTCATGACATAATTTATCGAGATCTCATCATTTTCAACAATTTCAAGTACCCGAGGTTCTTTTGGAATTGAATAATTAATTATGTCAAATGAATCTTTTGGGATTTCTACCTTTTCGATTAGGTTATCTTGAATTTTATCTCCCTTTCTCATTCAAGAGTTTTTATCTTTGGAACCAATAGGCCTACCACGTTTTAAGAGTGTCTTTGGAACTAACAGGCCTACCATGATTCAAGCATGTTATGAACTAATATCAATTATCTTTGGAGCATTAGCAGTTGGTATTAGTTACCCTTTTTCTGTTAGTAAAACATAAGGTAATTGATTGACTAATTTTGTAAATGAATTATCCTTTGAACTTCTAGTTCACATTCTTTTGTACAAGGATCAAAAGGAGATAATGATAATTCATTCCAACCAATATCTTTTTCCAATTGTTTTCTTTCTCCCCCTAATGTTGGAAAAACTTATTCATCAAGTGACAATCGAAAAGTAAAACTGTAAATAAGTCTCATGTTGGTAGTTCAAGATATTTTATTATTGAGGGAGAATCATATCCAACATATATTCTCAATCCTCTATGAGGACCCATCATAGTCCATTTTGGTGGGGGAAATTGGAACATATACGCCACACCCAAAAATTCTTACATGAGAATATTGGGTCATTGACCAAAAACCAACTGCATATAGAGTATCTGTGATAACTTGTTGGCTTGATGCGAATCAATAATAGAACATGCAAAATTGCATATCCCTAAGTAGCCATCAGAAGATTAGCTCTCATAAGTAATGGTCTTGCAACCAATTTTAGGCATTCTAGTAATGATTCCGCAAGTCTATTTTGTGTATGAACATGTGCTATTGGATGCTTAATTTCAATTCCAATTTATATACAATACTCATGAAAAGCACGAGATGTAATTTCACCAGTATTATCAAAACATATTTTCTTAATCATATAATCTAGGAAGTGAGATCTTAATTGCACTAATAACTTTGCAAATACTTGATTGTGAGTTTATAATAAACAAATATGTGACCATCTAATTGATGCATCAATCAAAACCATGAAATGATCCACATGGTAGGTGTATTGGACCACAAATATCACCTTGTATTCGTTTTGAAAATTAGATTGACTCATTTCTAATTTGTCTTGTGATGGTCTTATTATCAACTTTCCTTTATGAACGTACAGTAGATGAGAACTCATTAGTTTGAAAAAGTCTTTTTACTCTTAAGTTTGTGTCCACATGAGTTTTTCAACCTTTTTTTTTCGCATCATAATAACTGATCATGCCAACCAAGGAATTCATTCTGATTCGTAAACTTTTGGTTTACCATTAGATGCATTTTAATTGTACTGATATATGTGTAGTACAAACCACCCAAATGGTCATGCCAAACAATGCATTTATTTTTATTCGTAAACTTCTAGTTTACCATGACTTGAATCTCAATTGTACCAATAAGTGTGTAAACCATAAAAGAAGTTTGATAATTTCTCCAATACACTTTTTTTTTTCAACTCAATTGTAAAAATATAAAGATTTTTTTTTCAACTGAATTGTACAGATATAAAGATATTTCATATATTTTTCATTGTTTGTCTCAATATGATATCTATTTAGATAAATATCCTTGAAACTTAATAAGTTTCTATTCAACTTCTTGGTATAAGTATAATAGCTCTTTTAGAGCCTTCACATATAATTGTAGTACTATAAATAATACTAATATTGATGTCTCACATTACCAAACAAGAGAAAAAATTATTACTCTTGAGAATTGTATAAGTTATTGCACTATCAATAAGACACATATCCTCATCATTGGTGCTAGTGCCAACATTCATTCTTCATATAAACATAAATATCAATATGAGAATTTATTTTTTTAACACTCTCATAACCAATGAGGTGATCAATGCTTCCATTTGGTTTAGCAAATAAAATAATAATATCAAGATGAATAGCATCCATTTGGCCATAATAAGAATCACCATCTTCATAAGGAAAGTGTGTTTTTATGTTCTTCTCATTATTTGTAAGATGGTTTGGTGTACGACAAGTACAACTCAAATGGCCTTTACCATCGTATTGATAATATATACTTTCATCTTATTTGCCAATATTTTCACATTTTTCTTTTTCCTTTTCCTCATTATTGTGCCACTTTTGGTGACAAAATGTGTCTTTGCAATTTCCTTTATAATCATGTCCATAATCAATATCACGATCATGAAAATATAAATCAAATGTTGTTGCATTCACTTACGGGAATGGAACAGAACCAATTGGACATGTTTTATGATTTTTTATCAAAAACTCATTGCTTTGTTTAGCCATACAAAGGCATCAAATAAATTCATAATATTTATTGCTGCATTCACTTCTGGGAATTGAGTAAATTGGACAGATCTCATGATTTTCCATCAAAAAGCTTCATTGCTTTGTTCAGTCATACAAAGGCATGAAATCAATTCATAATATTTGGGAAATCTCTTTTCACAATATTGTTGTCACATGAGCAAATTAGTTGCTCGGATGCTTTATTTCTTTTTTTAATAGTATCCCAATACCCATTGCATCTAAATGTATTTCAACATTTAAAGTCCAATATAAGTAATTTTTCCTTGAAATATCAAATTCAAAATTTGTAAGGTTTGACATGTTTATAAGTAGCACATAAAACAATAGTAATAATAATCATCATAAAAATAAATAGGGTTAAATATGTTTTTGATCCCTTAAATTTTAGTGAATTTTGGAATTAGTCCATTTTGAAACTTTAGACCATTTTAGTCCTTCATCTTTTGAAATACGTGGATTTAGTTATTTTAATCAAATTTTGTTAGGTTTATTTGATGTTTTGTGTAAGACCCGAGAAATTTAAATAATTAAATAAATAATAATTTAATAAATGCGGGTAGTAGGAGCCTTTAAGGCATTTAATGCAGACTGTTATGATGTGGAATAGTATTAGCTCAAGTGGTTGAGAGTACTTAATTGTGTGAGAGGACTTGGGTTCAAGTCCTATTTGTGTCAAATTGTATGTTATTTTAATATGAGTATTATTTTAATAATATGATTGAATGTGAGTCGCGATAATGTGATCCTAAAATTATAAGAATAATCATGAAACATGATTGGTTAAATTGGTTGTGCATTTACTTTGTGATTGAGTGGTTGTGGGATCATACCTTTCTAAGACCAAATTTAACTTTATTTTTGCCAAAATTTCTTTTGGCATGGAGATGAAAAGGTAGAATAACCGTAGCTGCCAAGGGGGCAACCAAAGGAGCTGTAAAATAACCATAATGGGCTTTGAATAGCCACTAACCCTATGATTAAGTCTAAAATTCGTTTTGGGATCATTAACCCTCATTAAGGTGTAATTAAGAGAGAGTAAATTGGAGAGAATAGGGAAATTTCGGGACGACAGTTCGTGAGTGATGGTGAGGGAGGTTTTTAGAGGAATCATTGGTGTTTTGGAAGAGGGAGAGCTGAGTTCTTGTGAAGTAGCATAGAGAGGCCCTTGGACGTCATAAAACAAAGGTTATGAGACCAATTGGAGTGAAGATTTCCAGGTAAGGGGAACTGGTTATATATGTTTTTAATCATGTTCAATATAATGTGCCTTGTATGAACATAATTGTATGAACCCCATTCGGTTTACGCTGTTTTCTGCATGTGTTTTAACCCAGAAACCGCCTAGCGAGCATGGATGTGTCGCCAAGCGGCACATAAGTTTTTACCCAAATTTTGGGTTCTGTCATGAACTACCTGGCGGTGAGACAGAACTGCCAAGCGATGTGCATTGTTTGTTACTGATTTGTTGCGTTTTTGTATATTTCGTGATGTGCTGATCTTTCAATAAACTCTTATGTTTGTGTGATTGTGAAATACCATGATATTCCTACTGTTAGGTTGATTTCAAATTACAATTGGGGATGAAACCAAGATGAATCATAATTCAAACTATGAAATTCAATGAATATTGAGTTTTGGGTTATGAAGATGTATGGAGAAGATTTTATGGTGCGTAAGGTATAATATGATCGAGGGTGGAGTTAATAAATTGTGTTGGGTTGTTATGTTATGACAAAATGGAAACCGAGATTAAATTCTGGGCAAATTTAGTTCTTCGTAAATGCAGAAACATGATTTTCTGGACAGGTTTTGATACGCTGCATGGCGGCTCCTTGCTGGCCGCCAGGCGATGATGGTGGGCAGACCAGTTTGGGGTCGTGATGCAGTTAGCTGCGAGAGGGAAAGAGCTTTGAAGACTTGAAAGAAGTTGTGAATTTAGTGGATGAAAATGTGAAGATTAATGTATATGTGTAAGCCGAGGAGTAGATTGTAAGAAGAATAATGGTATATGTGTGCTAAAGCATAGTGGGAATTAAAGTGTGAATAGTACTAGGAAGTAAAGAATGCATTACTCTGATTGGGAGTGTAGGTACAGGAAAAGATGTGCTATGCAGGGGTACTGATGCACTAGTGGCTAAGTTAGGAATCATAGTACGTGTAGACTTAAGGAAAAGAAATTGATTTGAGGTTGTGGTACTGTTGCAATGGAAAATAACCAGTTATTGTCTTAGATGTGCTGGATTGTTTGTTAATGTAGTGTGATAGTACGCTTGATAAATTTATAAGTCAAGACTAGAGAGAATTAGGAGAATTGGATCCTAGGTAATGGGCCAAGTGTGGTGTGGCAAGACTTCACAAATTAGAGGATGAAGAATGGGAGAACATGATTATCGTGGGGGGTATTTTGGTGGTATAAGTTAGTGTGCTCTATTGTGTGCAAGAAAATCAGTCAATTGGTACGCTATTGGTGTAGTGCCTGGTGGCACGAGTATATGCGCCAGGCGACAGGACCAACGTGAGAGGTCCCTGCACCACGTGGCGCCTGGCGGCAAGGTGGGATCTGTCAGGCGATAGACCGTACAACAGTGGGTCTGTTTGGAGCCTGGCGCCTGGCGGCGAGGATGTTCCGCCATACGGTCTGCGCAGGTTTCGCCTAACGGCATTTAGGCTGCACCAAGCACTAATGTTGTATTTTATGACTTGCATGTGTTGCTTTTAAGTAGTGATGTTATACTTGGATTAGGAGATGTTGTGCCATGAGTGAGTAGGTTCATGGATGGTGGTGAACACGTGATGATATGAGCGGGGAGGTTCATATCCTGTTACTCTCGTGTGGGGATACGAGCGAGGTAGGTTCGTATGTTTCGTGCTCACACTTGAGAGATGCTACGTGCGGGGAGGTACATAGCTGGTGGATCACGTGTGTTGGACTACGGGCGGGCAAGTCCATAGAGCAGGACTACAAGTAGGGAGGTTCGTAGAGTAGGACTACGAGCGGGGAGGTTCGTAGAGGCAGGACCACGAGCGGGCAGGTTCGTGTGAGCATCATAAACCCTGAATCTGAGGCTAACTATTTGTGTGTTGTAAAGGTTGAAAAGCCTTGGGGATAAGGTCTCTGCCAAGAACTAACTAGGATGAATAAGATGGGTGTATTGCTTTTATTTTGATGTATTATATGTTATTTTATTGTATAAGCTCAACCTTTCTATTTGTGATTGGCGATGATCGTGTGATTCGTTACACCGGAGCAGATGATGCTACAAGTGATGTTGTTGATGTGTAGAAGGAGAGAGTGGCTAGCTTTGGATGTCGAGCTAGGATTTGACTTTGTTCATTTATGATTTTAGTTTTCCTTTAGTTATTTTGGAAACTTGTACACTTTCATGGTTTTTATGGATTTGTAATTTGGACGTTAAATGAATTTTAAATTTTCCTGTGTTTGGGAATAATAAAAATCATGACGTTTGAATTTCATCTCTTATTTATTTATTTAAATAAGTAATTTCTAGTAGGGATGTTACATTTTGTACATATTTCAAGATTGTATTTGAGTTGTATATACAGTTTGACACATTTTCGCTTTAATGTTAAGTCAAATACTATTATGAAACGCACTTGAAATGCCAAATAAACTTAAGAAAATCTGATTAAAAGGACTAAATCCACATATTTCGAAAGATGAAGGACTAAATTGGTCCAAAGTTTCAAAATGGACTAATTCCAAAATTCACCGAAAGTTAAGGGACCAAAAACATATTTAACACTAATATATATCATTATAATAAAATATAATAATAATCTGACAAAGATGAAGATTGATAAAGTCAAACCATTCATATGACAAAAATAACAATACAAAATAAAATTGTAAATGAAGAAAGGATTAGGAAGAGCTTGGATTAAGACGTTAAAAACATTGTCCTTAGAGAGAAAAAAACTTGCACTAGCCCTCAGTTGGTTGTAGCATCGTGCTGATAATGTGTTATAAAATAGAGCTAATAATAGAGGAAAGAAGAAAAGGAAGAATAGAGAATCAGAGAATAAGGAGCAACTTTTTTGTATCATTACTGATAGGAAGAGTTTTATTTATAGATACAACATGTAATCCATAAAGGAAACAAATCAACTAGTTAATATAAAGATTTACATAAAGTGTACTTAATATATGAGTATCAATCATATCAATTATATGAGTAACTGTATCAAATCAATGGACAATCATTATATCATAACAAGTTCATAATAAATGTCAAAGAACATATTACATATTGGTGGATCTCACCCACTTTACAAATTTAACTTCCTTCTTCTACATCACATTTTTTTTATCGACAACAAATAATAAACTAAATTAGAGTATTTGGGTACTCTAATCCTTTTACTAAAAGAATTTAGAAGGTATATTCACATAAGATTTACACATTTTATAGGTACTTATGTCACTAATAGTGTTGAAGAAGAGATTATTAGTTTAGTCTATATATAATTGCAACAATCTATAATTGCAAACATCCTATAGAATGACACAAATATGGTAAGAAAACAACTTCTTAGACCCTGACACTACATACTAATCCATAGGTTACACAACCTCATAGAATTACGCTCCCAATATGATATTGTGCTAACATAATGGACATAATGTACATAATGGCATTTTCTTGGTGGTTGTTTACCCTTACTTAACCTGCTGCAACATTGTTCCTCATCCCTGCGTATGCTTTTTGTCACCCAATTCCATTCCTGCAGTAGAAGAGTTGTATTGTCCTGCTGTATATTCCATATAGATATAAAAATTGTACTTCACTACACTCTAATCCCCTGCTGTCGCAACCAAAATTGCGACGGGATGACGAACCAAAAATAAAATTTGAAAAAGCGGAGTTTGGAGTTGCCACCACAGTTTATTCTAGAAAACTACGCAAAAACCAAAAAGATAAGACAAGGTCTACAACAAACCAAATTTTAGGTTCGGGAGTCAGTTACGTCTGGGAAAGGTATTACCACCCCATAATGTTCGTCCTAAGACGGTACCTTTAATTGAACGTGCAAAAGGATGTGGTTTTTTCAAAATGTTTATTTTTTCCAAAACTAATACTAAAACAATGTACAAAAGAAACAAAAATATTTTTTTGGTTTTTTGGGTCCGACAAGAATTAATCCTCGCTCATACGTATCTCCATTTACAAGGGAGAATCAGGGTTACTTAGTTCTTTATGAAGAACCTATTTGAGAAAAGATTTGATTTTTATTTTTTTATAATTTTGAGGACATTTTTATGTTCTTTTGGTATTTTTTTAATTATTTAAAAATAGGTGTCATGCAACACGAACGACTAGATAGACATAAAAAGTAAACAAAGAAAATTATTTTTTTATTTTTGGTTCTTTATATTTATATATATATATATATATTATACTTTCTTATAAAAATGAAATTTGAAAATGGGTGTCATGCGACGCGAGCGGCTGGATAGACACTAAAAGAAGGCAGGAAAAATATTTTTTATGTTTTTTAGAGTATAATAATTGTAAATAGTAGAGAATAATGTACCTAATAGAAAATGACAAAGTTATGTGTAAAAAGAAAAAAATGTACAATATTAAAAGAAAATTTAATAAAAATTGAGAATTCACATATCAAAAGAAAAAAAATAGGAGTGGCGTACCTTCCAAACTCTTTAATTCCCCTTCTTTGTTAATCTCACTCCCTTTTTCTTTTTTTTCTACCTCCTTCAATATTTTTTGTTCAAAAGAAAGTAAAATATGAGGTATGTGTGAGTGGTGATAGAGAAATGTAATTTTTTTATTTTCGATCCCTCTTCATATGACAAACTGCGTATTTATATTCACACATTGCAATATCTGCCGTCATAGCCTTAATTGTAATGAACAATATAGGGAAGGAATTGGTCATGATAGTAGCACATCACGAGAATCAAATCAGAGTACAATATCATCATCAGTAATATTGATTCTAATTATTAGAAGAGATATTGCTCCTAATTATTAGAATCATATCACTATTTTTTTTCTCTAGTAGGAACCGAGAGTGATGACGAAAATATATTGGGTTGTTGGGCTCATGAGGAGGGGTGTGATAATTAAAAATAAATTGGGTTATTCCTTTTTTTTCATTTTTTCATTTTTTTTGTTAAAATTAAAGTTTGAAAATCTTTGAAAAAAAATTATTTCACCTTTTTTTATCTACCATTAACTAAAAAAACATTTTTAATTTTTAATTTTTTTGAAAATAAATTTATTCACCTGAACGAGATTGGGTGTTGACACATGCAAAAAAAAAAAAAAACAACATATCTTCCCCAACCCAATGCTCTTTTCCCATAAAATAAACCTTCACTTCCCTACTTTCAAACCTACTTTCATTTGCTTAAAAATTACCTTGTTTTTATGCTTCTAA
>Ga0214544_1012022_pt1 | contig 11551 bp, 9 predicted proteins | sample CNSS3metaG_FD_160074 | JGI IMG/M metagenome (GOLD analysis project Ga0214544, IMG submission 160074) | Root nodule microbial communities from cowpea collected in UCLA plant growth center, Los Angeles, California, USA - CNSS3 | ecosystem: Host-associated > Plants > Roots > Nodule | place: USA...
TTCGGTTCCAAGTTTGGTTTTTTGAGGGGTTTTTTGGAAGCCCTTTGGGCAGAATTGAATTGGGTCGTGACTTGTTTTTGTGTTTTGGACAGGTGATTTATGATAAGACGACTGGGAGAAGCAGGGGGTTTGGGTTTGTGACCATGTCTTCGGCTGAGGAGGTTGAAGCGGCTGTTCAGCAGTTCAATGGATATGTGAGTTTATAGTTTTGTTGTTGTTGATGAAGATGACTTGTGTTTGAAGCCTTAGCGTTTGTTTGGTTCTTTCTAGATTGGTGATAATGGGGTTGATAAAATTGATTTATGTTTGGGTGATGTTTGGAAGAATAGTTGTGGTAAGGTGGAGTTGGTTTTTGAGTTGCATTGGAGTTGTTAATCAATTTTGATACTTACACTATGAAACCAGCCAGAGAAACTCTTGGTGGGTCTTACTCAGTCCCAGAATTAACTCTATTACCCTTGGCATACAAATTTCACTCAATATCTGTATTGGTTGATACAAACAGCAATTTGCCTGTAATCCAACAAGCTAGTGGTTAAACAGTTTTGTTTGAGGGTTGAACTTGTCTGGTGTGAAATGTGAATATATAATTTGCATTTATCACTGCCATGTATGTGTTCATTTCTTTATCATATCTAAGGAATGGATCTTTTGGTAATTGATAGGAACTGGATGGAAGGGCCTTGAAAGTGAATGCTGGGCCACCCCCTGCTCGGAATGAGAGTTCTTCTCGTTTTAGAAGTTCTAACAGAGTTGGTGGTGGTGGTGGTGGTGATTTTTCAGATAATAAACACAAAGTCCATGTGGGTAATCTTGCTTGGGGTGTTGACCACGTAGCGTTGGAGTCATTGTTTCGGGAACAAGGAAATGTCCTGGAAGCAAGGGTAGTCTATGACAGAGACAGTGGACGATCAAGAGGCTTTGGATTTGTGACTTACAGTAGTTCCGAAGAAGTTAACAGTGCAATTGAGTCCTTGGATGGTGTGGTAAGCGTGCTAATCCTGAAGAGTTGGTTTGTGAAATATTTTTAGTTTACTTTTTCTTCCATATATATCCCCATTTGTTTAGAAGGCGCATAAAACCAAGGTTGTGCCTTTTCTTTTTCGGAATTCACATTTCAAAGTCCTATGGGTTTGTATAAAACTGTGTTTATTTGACATTTGTTGCAGGACTTGAATGGCAGAGCTATACGAGTTTCGTTAGCAGATTCGAAGCCGAAGCGGTTTTGAAGAGAGGATTTTGGTAGCATTTCTATGCTCTTCTCAATACAAGTGTTTTCTGATGCCATTATAGCATCTTATGATCATGATATTTTTTACCGCAATACATTTGTGTTGTGACCAATGTTCCAAGCTTCTGATAATGGTTGACATAACAGGTAGTTGGGAGTTTATACGGATTCAAGAAGTAGACACTGGCCAACAGTTTGTGGGGATGAAAAACACACCTACTTATTGAGACTACGTCTAAACACAGTGATAATATCTGACCAGTTTCTTTCTAGAGGAAAAACCTCATCCCTGCCTCTTGTACGAATGGAAGTTGAATGTTACAAATTTGGTTGTTCATTTCAAACTGATTTGTATCACTATTTTTACTATAGAAGTAGATGTCTCAGTTATTATTGCTTATCCTGTTTCAAATTCCCTCACAATTTTCTTTTATTTGGATAAGGTCATTTACAAGTACTTGAAGAAATAAACAGATTAATCTGAATATGCTAAAATTTAATCTGAATAGCTAAAGAGGAATCCACAGACAATTGAGCTGATCAAGCTTTGAATTATTAAGATGTGGTTTCTTTCATGTTTGAAGAGGATTTGTTTTTTATTTTACGTCATAGAATTAATGTCACCTTTTTCAATATTAAACAGGAACTATGTATCAATTAACAGAAAGTGGCTTTGAGAGACGCAGCACCTGGCTTTAACTGTTAAACAAAAAATAGCTTAACGGCCTTAATATATGATGCATACTTGTAGAAACTGAATTACGAAACTCAGGAAAGAATTCTTAGATGGAAAAAGATAATTTGTATAGAACATGCAACGAACAAAAAGTTTACACAATCATGGGCATTATATGTCCATCTTGGAACACATTGTGGTTCTTATGGATTAGGAGATTAATCTCTCTAAAATTTCAAAAATGGTTTATTAAATGGCTTTCTGAATTTGGTTCATTATTGACAAAGTTTCCCTTTCAAGTTATTGAAATTTATTCATATTTTCGAAAAAATATTTCGTTTGATTCTTGATATAAATTGATATCCTTTGTTGTTACTCAACGTATAACTTGGATTGTAACTTGGAAATACATTATTGAATCAACATATGAAAGTGTAGACATCAAATTTATGTCAAGAAAGTTTAAAATCAAGTGGTGGTCAAAGTTTGATATAGGTCTCATTACAAAAGAAATATTCATCAATGGCAAACAAATTACAATCAAAAGAGGGAAGAAACAAGTTTATCATTGACACAAGAGTCATTATTTCTAGCAGAAAAACAAAGGTTATTAGCAGAATTAATAACAATAATAAGCATGAAGGAATTTGAAAAAATAATCAAGGCAAAATCAACAAGATCAAAGACTAACTCTAAAGAAGAGAGTAATCAATTCAATCCCTATGACATGTTCAACTAAGAAAATATGACAAGATTTCCATTATTAAAGTTTGAAGACGAAAAAGAAGACATGACAAGATTCCCATAATGGGAAATTGAAAAAGAAAAAAGAAGAAGTGACAAGATGCTCATCATGACAAGAAGATGAAAAAGAAGACATGACAAAATTCTCATAATGGGAAGTTGAAAAAGAAAAAAAAAAAGAAGTGACAAGATGCTCATCATGACAAGCTTGATAATAGACGAGATATTTTCATTAAAGAATCTTAAATAGTAAAATCAATGACAAAGTTGTAAATCATGTAAGGGTATTGTATTAAATTGTGTAAGTTCTGTTATATAAGTAGCATGTGTATTGTAAAGAAAAGCGAGATTTTATCCCTCTTCCATGGGATATGGTGTAGCCGTGGCAACCACTTTTCAAACTTTGGATTTGTTTCCCTTCCACACTCCACGTGAAGTTGGTTGCTGGAGATTTTTTTTCTTTCGCAAGCCATGGATTTTGGCCCATCTATGCTCCCATCAACCTTTATAAATAGAGCACTATACTCATCCCTCAAACACACACTTCCATACTCTCATTCAATTCTCTTTCATTCTACCAGCCTTCTTTTCTCTTAATCTTTTCTTCTTATCCTGGGTTTCTTTATTTACTCTTTTTAAGAGTTATCTTGCTAGTTCTGAGATTCTCAGAATTTTCGAGAAGTTCCTGTTGTATCCTGGGGGAGTTTGCACAATACACCGAGGATAAGTCCTTAAGGATAGTGAATCTACACGCCTTGGGAAGTCTTTTTGTTCGTGATTTTGTCAGCTACTACAACAATCTTAAGGACTTATGGCTGACAACAACAACAACTCATCCTCTACGGAGAATCCAAATACTGTTTTCGGAGCTCAAACGGTCTTTGCGAAACCTTTTTCGAATGTGTCAAAACCATGGCTGGCAAGAACGTGTGTCTACCCTTTTAAACATGTATGGAGTTGCTACTGCTCTCACATCTTCAAAACCCAACTCCAATATCGCTTCAAAACAAGTTGAAGACTAGATTCATGCAAACAATGTATGTCGACACACTTTACTTAGTGCATTGTCTAATGACCTGTTCGATGTGTACTGTTCATACAAGGAAGCAAAAGAAATTTGGGATTCTTTGATCCTCAAATATACTGCAAAAGATGTAGTCAAACAAAGATTTATCATAAGGAACTACTACCACTGGGAGATGATTGAAGATAAGGACATTAAAATCCAAATCAACGAATATCACTAGCTGCTTGAAGGTATCAAAGCTGAGAATATAATCCTTCCTGATGAGAAAATCAATTGAATAAGAAAATTAAGAGGATTAGATCAGATAGAGGTGGTGAATATGTTTTATTTAATGAATATTGTGTTAAAGAAGGTATCATCCATGAAGTAACCCCACCATATTCACCTGAGTCTAATGAGGTAGCTGAGAGAAAGAATATATCTCATAAGGAAATTATGAATGCCATGCTTATTTGTTCTAGTGCACCAAATAACCTTTAGGTAGAAGCCCTTTTTACTGCATGTTTTTTACAAAATAGGATACCTCATAAGAAAACCGATAAAACTCCTTATGAGTTGTGGAGAGGTTATCAACCTAATCTTAAATATCTAAGAGTGTAGGGGTGCCTAGCTAAGGTAATGTTACCCGATCCTAAGAAAAGAAAAATAGGCTCTAAAACCTCTGATTGTATGATTTTAGGCTATGCTGAACATAGTGCCTATAAGTTTCTTGTTCTTAAAAGTGATGTAATAGAACATAATACTATTGTGGAGACCAAAAATGTTAAGTTCTTTGAATATATATTTTCTTTAAAGGTTAGTGAGACACTTGAACAGTCTATAGATAATAATAGTGATGCCATGTGTGAAGTTTTGAGAAGAAGTAAAAGACAAAGAAGGAAACTTCTTTTGGAGATGACTTTTATACCTATCTAGTTGGAAATGATCCAACAAGCTTTCTAGAGGCTACTAATGTTCCTGATGCAAAATAGTGGGATAAGGCCATTAGGACTGAAATTGAATCAATTCAGAAAAATAATACTTGGACCTTTGTAGATTTGTCTAAAAGAGAAAAACTCATTGGTTGTAAGTGGATATTTAAGAAAAAGTATTATGCAGATGGATCCATAGATAAGTATAAAGCAAGGTTAGTAGCAAAAGGTTTCACTAAAAAACCTAACATAGATTACTTTGAACCCTTTGCTCTTGTGACAAAGATTTCCTCAATTCGAGTTTTGTTAGCCTTAGCAGTTACCCATAAGCTAGTGATACAACAAATGGATGTTAAGATTGTTTTTCTAAATGGTGATTTAGAGGAAAAAATCTATATGACTCCACCTAAAGGGTGTGTTGTCCCTGGTCAAGAAAATAAGGTATGTAAGCTTTTAAAATCTTTGCATGGGTTAATTGCATGGGTTAAAACAAGCACCAAAACAATGGCATGAAAAACTAGATAGTGTCTTACTATGTGATGGTTTCTTATCTAATGATGCTGATAAATGTGTGTATTTTAAATCTGAAAATGGTGAATGTGTCATTATATGTTTGTATGTGGATGACATGTTAATATTTGGTACATGCATTAATATAGTTTCTAGAACTAAATTGTTTTTAGGATCTAATTTTGAAATGAAAGACATGGGTGAAGCCAATGTGATTTTAGGTGTTATAATCATAAGGAAGGGAGATAGTATATTACTATCCCAAGAGTAATACATTGAGAAACTTCTTAGGAAGTTTGGATATTATGACTTCAAATCAGTGAGTACCCCTTATGATGCTAACCATAAATTAATGACAAATAGAGAAGAATATGTTTCTCAACCTTAGTATGCCTAGATAATTGGGAGCTTACTGCACTTAATGAGCTATTCAAGACCTAATATTGCTTATGCAGTAGGTAGACTAAGTAGGTACACTCAATGTCCTAATCAGGAACATTTGTATGCACTTACAAGACTTATGAGATACTTACGAGGTTCAATGGATTATGCCATTGAATATAGTGGATTTTCCACTATATTAGAAAGGTACAATGATGCTAACTGGATCTCTGATTCAGATGAGACAAAATTCACTAATGGTTATGTATTTACACTTGGGGGTGGTGCTATTACATGAAGATCAACCGGGCAAACAATTATTGCAAGATCAACAATGGAATATGAGTTTGTTGCTCTCGAAATGGCTGGTAGTGAGGCTGAGTGGTTGAAAAACTTCTTATCAAACATTCCTCTATGAATGAAACCAACCCTATCTATGTCAATACGTTGTGATTGCCAATCGGCAAGAGCTATAACTAAAAATAAGAACTACAATGGAAAGAACATACATATACAATTGAGACATAATTTGGTTAAGTAGCTGCTAAAGAGTGGAATTATTTCCATTGATTATGTGAGGTCAGAACAAAATCTAGCAAATCCTCTGACTAAACCCTTGGGAAGAAATATGATTTTAGAAACATCGAGGGGAATGAGACTTAAGCCACTTGCAAAAAAATAAGTGATGGTAACCCAACCTTTGTGATTGGAGATCCCATGAATAAGGTTCATATGGGTAAAAACAAATCACATGTTAGTTCTGATAGCACTAAATTGATTTTGAATCAATATTGGCCATTCTTATGGTGTGTGAAAGTGCTAGAGACTACAATATTGAAAGGTTAAATTTTGTAATTAAAATTCTCTATGATGTAAGAATTTTAATTTAAGCAAATTTTTAATGATTTTCATATCCTTTACGGGTGGTGTATGATTTGCAGGATACACTTGATGAAATCACCTATATGAGTGTTAAGTGGGACCACTTGTATGAGGTCTTGGCATAATCTTTGGAGTACTCATGAATACCGGGCACACGCATGGCCTAGTAAGCACAACACATCGATAACAACAAGAATTGTGGTGGTGTATTGTGATTGATAAACCGCTAACACACATAAAGTGTCCTTGGTTCATATAGCTTGCTATACCAACTACACTGTATGTTAAGTTTCCCAATCTAAAACTAGTTCATATAGCTTGTTATACCAGCTCTAATGCATTACATCCTATGTGAAACCCAGGATTTTCTCTTTTCTTCTTTTTATCTCTTATCTTTTGCAATATGTCGGGGATTATTATATAAATAGCATGTGTATTGGAAAGAAAAGAAAGATTTTCTCCCTCTTCTACGAGTTCTGGTGCAGCCATTGCAACCACTTTTCAAACGTTGGATTTGTTTCCCTTCCACACTATACGTGAAGCTGGTTGCTGGAGATTTTTTTTTCTTTTGCAGGCCATGGATTTTGGCCCATCTATGCCCCCATCCACCTCTATAAATAGAGCACTATACTCCTCCCTCAAACACACACTTTCGTACTCTCATTCAATTCTCCCTCATTCTCTCATCCTCCTTTTTCTCTTATATCTCTTCTTCTTATCCTGACTTTCTTTATTTACTCTTTTTAAGAGTTATCTTGCTAGTTCTGAGATCCTCAAAATTTTTGGGAATTTCCTATTGTATCTTAGGGGGCTTGCACAATTCACCACGGATAAGTCCTTAAGGACAGTGAATCTACACGCCTCGGGAATGGTCTTTTTGTTCGTGATTTTGTCAACTACTACAAAAAGTTCTAGCGTGTTCTTATGTATCTATAAATAAGTGTCTGCCGAGTGTGTTCTAGTGTGTTCATATGATCTTTTGTGTGTGAAGTTTTATATGCAAGTTTTTGTAAGTGTCTGTGAAAAAGTTTTATGAAGTAATGTTTGTGAAGTTTTGAGCTTTCATTCCAAAGCTTTCTCTTTGATGGAAATTATAAATTCTATTTCGATTTTATTAATTTTAATCTATTTCTTCCATATAATCATTAAAATAAGCTTCTGTTCCATTATCAATCCATCTTTCTTCTATCTTCAGTTTTGTCATCACTGGTATTAGAGCCTAGTGCTCCGAATATTTGGTTTTCTTGTAGGAGGAATAAATAGATAACAATAGACTAATAAATAATAAATGAATTTATAATATATATATATATATGTTAAATTTCCAAAGATTTCACTATTTTTAATGTTTTATACATTCCTAAATTCTCTTTCAATCTCATATCTTTTCAAAGTTTAATCAAGGATATGAACTACACTCTAACTTTTCCTTCTAAGATATGTCAGATTCAGTACAATTCTACCTTGAAGATGATTGGGCATGCTAAGGTCTACAAAGGCCTTATCATGATTATGTTCCTACTTTTCCTACTTTTAATCAAGATTATGTTCCCAAATCTATTGCTTCTTACAAATAGGTAGAGATTGGTATGTGGCACTATAGATTTGGGCATTTTGGATACAAAATCGTGGAAAAAATATGTAAAATTTTCCTTATGTTCAAGCACCCTCTAAAGTTGTTTGTGATATCTGCCACTATGTCAAGTAATATAAGCTCCCCTTTCCCAAAAGCATTTCTTATTCTATTAATTGTTTTGATTTAATACAATGTGACATATGGGCACTTGTTTCTGTAACTTCTGTTCATAGGCATAAATACTTTTTAACTATTGTGGATGACTACAACAAACACACTTGGACTTCTGTAATGCATGCTAAAAGTCAAACATGGGAATTACTTTATAATTTTGTTACAAAAGTTACAACTCAATTTGGTAAAACTATTAAAACCATTAGATCTGATAGTGGTCCTGAATTTGACTATACTATCTTATATAACACTCATGGTATTAACCACCAAAGGAGCTGTGTAGAAACTCCTCAACAAAACTCTATTGTGGAGCGTAAACACTAACATATACTGAATAAAACTCATAGCATACTTTTTCAATCTAATATTCTTAAGACATATTGGTCTTATGCTATCACTCATGTTGTTTACTTAATAAATAGATCGCCTTTCGCTGCTCTTAATGGAAAAACTTCCTATGACTTAGTGTATGATATTCCTTCTACATATCTGAATTTAAAAACCTTTGGTTGTTTGTGTTTTGCATCTACTCTTGAAAACAACATAAATAAATTTGCTGCAAGAACTAAAAAGGGTGTTTTTCTAGGATATAAAAATGGTGTGAAAGGTTACATTGTGCTTGACATCTGCACTAGAGAGATTTTTATAAGTAGGAACATTCTCTTTTATGAAGACATCTTCTCTTATGAATATTGAACGTAATACTGAAATCTCATGTAACAGAGAAGGTGAGAATATTTTCTAAATGATTATGCTGCTATTAAAACATAAAAGAATCATGTTCCTGAGATTGATAATGATGATGATGGGCAAATTGAGCAACTTGAGCCCACTGAAAATGGAGAAAGTGTCAACAACAGAAGCACCACCTCTGTTAAAAATCACACCAACAGAAGATCAACTAGAGTTAGAAGAACTCCAGGTTATATAAACGACTACATACACCAAGTTAATCACTCTTCATCTAATTTTGAAACCCCACATCCTATATCTAATGTCTTGTCTTGTGATTCTTTGTCTGAAAAACAGTTGAGGTACACCTTGGCATTATCCACCAACATTGAATCCCAAACCTATATTGAAACCAGAACAAGCCCTGAATGGATAAAGGCTATGAAAAGAGAAATCAAAGCCTTACAAGATAATAATACTTGGTATTTGACACAACTACCCCTTGGAAAGACTCCCACTGGTTGCAAATGGGTTTACAAGATCAAACACAAGACAAATGGCATCATGGAAAGGCACAAAGCTCGTCTTGTGGCCAAAGGATATACATAACAAGAAAGGATAAACTTCCTAGATACTTTTTCCTTAGTTGCTAAACTCACTACTATTAGGCTTTTACTTGCTCTTGCTGCCCCACAAAATTAGTTTTTACACCAACTAGATGTGGACAATGTTTTCCTTCATGGAAATCTAAACAAGGAAGTATACATGGAACCACCACTAGGTTTGAACACTCATGAAAAAGATCAAGTATGCAGGCTAACTAAGTCTCTATATGGTCTAAAACAGGCAGTAGACAATGGTTTGATAAACTTTCCTCTTTTCTCATTTCAAGTAACTTCATTCAATAAAAATATGACCATTCTCTATTTATTAAGAAAACATCTACAAATTTCACAGCTCTCCTTGTACATGTAGATGATGTTATTTTTGTAGGTAACTCTATGGCAGAAATTAAACAAATAAATACTCTCCTACATAATAATTTTCATATCAAGAATTTTGGGGAACTCAAATACTTCTTAGGTTTTGAAGTAGCTAGATCTAAGAAGGGAATACACCTATACCAAAGAGAATTTGCTTTGGACCTCCTAACAGAAACATGAATGTTGAAGCAAACCTTTTTCCACTCCCTTTCCGAGTGACACAAAATCTCTATACAAAATAGACAGATTTTAACAGATCCTAGTTCCTACCACATGCTAATAGGGAAGTTACTTTACCTCATCAATACTAGAGCTGACTTGTGTTTTTCTATTAATTTGTTAAGCCAATTTATGCAAACACTCACTAACTATCACTATTGGGATTTGCAACACATTCTTAGGTACATAAAATCTAGTCCTTCACAACGCCTTTTCTTTGCTGCTAATTTACACGTCCAAACCAAATCAAAGCCACTTGCCCAAACACTAGAAGATCTACTACTAGCTTCTGCATCTTCCCAGTATCCTCTCTTATCTCTTGGAAGTCTAAGAAACAGAAAATTGTTTCTTTATCTTCTATTGAGGTAGAATATCGTGCCCTAGATGCTACTGTATGTGAGATGCAATGGATCAGTTATAGAATTTCGTGACTATAGTTTTAGTGATATTTTTATTGTTTAAAACTTTTCAATATTTCTTTTTATTTAACAACTTCAACTTTTTTAATTTTTATTTTAAGTTTTGAATCAATATATTTTCAATTAAAATAAAGAAGAGTGACCCTTTATTAAAATATAAAAGAGGTAAAAGTCATTTATTAAAAATATAAGAAGGGTGAAAGTTTATTTAGAAACTAAATAAAATGTGGTTATCGTTAAAAAAAAAAACACATACCCTTTGGTGACTATCATCTAGTATAATTTAGCTATAAGCAAAATAACTTCTCCTATTTTTAAGTAAGGTTATGGACATAATAAGCCTAAAATGACACCTATTCAAATTTTTAGTTTGACTTTTGTGGTTTGGGTTATCTTTCTCCAAACTAGCTAATTGGCCAAATTTGCAATTCAAAGGAGTCTTTTACTTTAGATGGGAAACAAAGTACAACAAATTTGGCCAAAGATTCCACTTTTGTTTTTCTCACTTTTATGTGCCTAGACCAAAATCAAACCAGCACAATATTCAACTCTTTTACACCTAATAAAAAGGGAGAAAGTAACATTTAGTATACTTAATTATCTTTAAACAACATCAAGAGTCAAAGTTCCATTCATAAAAAAGTACTTTCTATTGAAAAATCCATACTCAGTTTGAACATAATTACTTGTCTTATAAAGACACTTATAGCATAGAAAGCATGATTAATTTAGACAATTTATAAGTGGAAGAGATATTTACTAGGTGAGTTAACTCCACCGCTCAATTCAACATAAATAATTGGATTTAATTTTATATTAGGTTAATAATATTAAAATTAATAATAATAATAATATAATTATTATATAATTTACTTTATTAATGTATCAAGTAAACATATATTTTAAATATTTAAATGTTAAATATTAAATAATTAAATAATACAAACTACTTTTTAAAATATTTTTAGAAAATAAAAGATATGTTTAAATTAAAAATTTTATTTAAAAATTAAAATTTATAACCCATTTAACCTAACTTAATTCAATTGAATAAAAATTAGAATAAGTTGAATAATATATATATATATATATATATATATATATATATATATATATATATATATATATTTATAATTATTTTTTTTT
>Ga0214544_1012026_pt1 | contig 11549 bp, 2 predicted proteins | sample CNSS3metaG_FD_160074 | JGI IMG/M metagenome (GOLD analysis project Ga0214544, IMG submission 160074) | Root nodule microbial communities from cowpea collected in UCLA plant growth center, Los Angeles, California, USA - CNSS3 | ecosystem: Host-associated > Plants > Roots > Nodule | place: USA...
TAGGCTAAAATGAGACCAAGGAGTCTCCAAAAAGTAGAGGGAAAAAGGAGTCTAGAAAGTTGAATTTTGGAGCCAAAAAGGAGCATGTGGGAGGTGTGACTTGCCACCTAAGCAAGTCACACTTGTCATGCCATGGGAAGCTAACTTTCATCCTTGGAGAGCAAGTTTGAGAAGCTTCTAGGCTTCTCTAGAGTATATGCACTACTCTCGGCCCATTTGGCCCAATTCCTCTTTTTGGTCCAAAATTACTTCTAAAGCCCAATTTCCTCTAAGGCCCAATACATGGCCCAAAGAAAGCCCTATTCTACTAGGTCCAAAATACAAAGACCAAAATAAAATCCTAATCTAGTATTTACAAGCAAAGAGTCCTTGTTAGGTTTAAAAGGATATGATACTTATTATCTTTTTATATATATGATATAATTAATTTATATAATTATTTAAAAGTATCAAATAAAATTTCTAAAGATATATTTGTTCCAAATTATCTTTTATCATTAATATTTTTGCATTATCAAAGCCTTTTTGTGAAAAAAATAGAGAAAACTAGAAGGTTTAATTTTCGTTGCCTATTCCCTCTTCCTATCTTAGCCAAATTTAGTTTGACTCAACCAATTTGGTTTTTAGACCATTTATTCACTTTTTAGGCTTTTATTTGCCTTTTTCATGTAATGCTTGACTTGATTTCTTGTAGCTTAACTAATCCATGAGCTTAAACTTAGCTTTTAACTCAATCAAAACACCTTATAATATTTAGGTTAAATTATTCTTTTGATCCCTCTATTTATCAAGTAATATCAGTTTGGCCCTCAAAAATTTCGTTGTCTCAAATTGGTCCTCATTTTCTTAAAAATGATTCAATTTAGTCCTTATTGTTAGTTTGACCAGACGATGTTAAAGTCAACGCCACGTGTCAATTTTTAGTTTATTTATTTATTTATTTATTTTTCTATTTTTTACACGTGTCACTTCACAATTGTGCCACATGTCAAAATGACTCAATTTGGTCCCTATATTTGTTTTTAGTTTCAATTTAGTCCCAATTTTTATAAAAATAAAGTAATATCGTCCCTCCTTAAATTGACACCTAATTTACTTTTTTATAAATTTTATGGTGATATTCTTACTAAAATTAACGTTTTTATTAAATATTTTAAATTAACTTTAAATTCTATACAAAACATTAGACTTTGGTTTTGTTTTGAATTTGAAATTTAGTTCCTAAACTTATGTGTGACAAGTTATTTGATTTTTAATCTTCACTAAGTTCGTATAATATGATACACTTGTTGCCTTTATATATGATGACAAAGTGGGTATCATCCGAGTAATTAAACTTTTTGTTTAATAATAAAACTAAAAAAAATTGTTTAAAAATATTTCTACAAATATTTAATAAAAATATCAATTTTATTAAGAATATCATCATAAGATTTATAAAAAAATTAAATTGAGTGTCAATTTAAGGAGGGACAATATTGCTTCTTTTTTACAAAAATTAATGTCAATTTTATTAAGAATATCATCATAAGATTTATAAAAAAATTAAATTGAGTGTCAATTTAAGGAGGAACAATATTGCTTCTTTTTTCAAAAATTGGGTCTAAATGGAAACTAAAAACAAATATAGGAACCAAATTGAGTTATTTTGACACGTGGCGCAACTGCGAAGTGACACGTGTAAAAAATTTAAAAAAAATTTAAAATTAAAAAAAATGGTTTAATTACTTGGATGATACCCACTTTGGTACAGGTGTGTCAATCTGGTACCCACTTTTAAAAAAGTGTCAATTGCATCCCAACTTTTGAAAAAGTGCTTCAATTAGGTCCCTTTCAGACAGAATTGACTAACGCCGTTAGTCAACATGCCACGTGTCAATCTGTGGTTTATTTTTATTTTTTTTTTGTTTTTTAAAAAAATTTAATTTTTTTTAAAATTTTTTTGAAAAAAAAAATTAAAATGCCACGTGTCAGTTCCTTGTGTGTGACACATGGCATTGTCAGTGACACGTGGCATTGCAATGTCACGTGTCAGTGTCACTATCCGATGCTATTGTGTTGATTTCGATTTAGTCCCTATATATGTCTTTTTGTTTCAATTTGGTACCCACTTATGTGTATCTTATTCAATTTTGTCCCAATTTTTTTTACTAAGAAAAATATTTTGGTAATCCATTTTTTTAAGATTAAAACTAATTAAGTATAAATATTTTTGCAAAATTAAGTACTAATATCTATCTTTTTTTACTAATATTTTTTAGACTAAATTTATTATTTGTATAAAATGTTTTACTAATATTTTTTTTTATTAAAAATGACTTTTTAACATATTACTTTATTAATTACTTTTTTATTAAGTACTCATGTTTTGTTAATTTTTTTTTTCCAAAATAGAACAATATTGTTTCTTACTAATTTTAAACCAAAATTTCTTTTTGTCTTAATGTTACACTAATTTTTTTATTTATTAAAAATGACTTAATAAAATGACTTTTACCACTAAATTTTAATATAAATATCAAATACTTAATTTTTGTTAAACTTTTATACTTAATTACTTTTAATTTTATAAAAAATGGATTTTAATTATTAAAAAAAAATAGGTCAAGATTGAATTAGATACACATAAGTAAGTACTAAATTGAAACAAAAAGACATATATGAGGATTAAATCGAAATCAACACAATGACATCTGAGAGTGACATTGACACGTGGCACTAACAATGCCACGTGTCACACACAGGGACCTGACACATGGCATTTTTTTTTTCAAAAAATAAAAAAAAAACATTTTAAAAAATTTTAAAAAATCAAAAAAACCACAGATTGACACGTGGCACGTTGACTAATGACGTTAGTCAACTCCGTCTAAAAGGGACCTAATTGAAGCACTTTTTCAAAAGTTTGGATGCAATTGACACTTTTTTAAAAGTGAGTAACAGATTGACACACTTGTACCAAAGTGGGTACAATCCGAGTAATTAAACCAAAAACAAATAAAAATAAAAAATAAAAAAACCAGAAATTGACACGTGGCTTTGACTTTAACACTGTCTGGTCAAAATTAACGACAAGGACCAAATTCAATCATTTTTAAGAAAATGAGGACCAAATTGAGACAATGAAAACTTGAGGACCAAACTAATATTACTTGACAAATAGAGGGACAAAAATAGTAATTTAACCTAATATTTATAGAAAATTTATACAATTGAAAAGTTACTTTTAACATATTTTATATCTCAAGCTCATTTAGCGATATTAGAATAAATCCTAATTAAAACAACAAAAAATCTAATTAAGAAACCTAAAATAAAGGTTAAATGAAGGCATAAATATGAACTTATCAGCCGATCTATAGGACCAATCCTGAAGTGGCTAGAGAAATCCAAAAACAAGTGGTAAAGCTAAGGAAAAAAGAGTGGGTGCAACCTAGCACGAGTCCTTGTGCAGTGCATGTGATTCTTTTCTCTAAAAAGAATGGGAGTAGGAGGATGTGCATATATTGTAGGGTCATCAACAACATCACAATTAAGTATAGGCATCACATTCCAAGATTAGATTACTTGTTTGATGAGTTACATGGTACTATCATATTCTCCAAAATAGACTTGAAAAATGGGTATAATCAAATGAGGATTAAAGAGGGATATGAATGGAAAACCGCCTTCAAGATTAAGTTTGGATTGTATGAGTAGTTAGTCATGCCTTTTGGCTTGACCAATGCACCTAATACATTCATGAGGCACATGCATCATATGCTTATAGAGTTCATATTCAATTTTGTAGTGGTATACTTTGATTACATCCACATCTATAGTTTGTTTAGGGAAGAGCACATGCGTCATTTAAGGATTGTACTGGAGACCCTAAGGAAGGAGTCCTTGTATGCTAACAAAGAAAAATGCATTTTTTTGGGATGGATCGTGTGATCTTCCTAGGGTTTATGGTGAACTCCAAAGGAGTTCGTGTGGATTAAGAGAAAGTGGTGACAATAAGAGATTGACCAACCCCAAAATCCATGAGTGAAGTGAGAAGCTTTCATGGGTTGGCTAGTTTCTATAGGAGGTTTATCAAGGATTTTAGTACCATAGTCATACCCTTAAATGAGTTGGTGAAGAAGGGCGTGGACTTCAAATGGGACAATGATCAAGCAAAGGGCTTTGCAACTTTAAAACAAAAAATTATCAATGCATCATTTATAGTCCTTTTCAACTTCTCCAAGAAATTTGAGGTTGAGTGTGATGCCTCCAATATAGGTGATGAGGTCGTGCTTCTCCAAGAGGAACACCCCATAACCTACTTCAATGAGAGGTTGAACGAGTCACATCAACTATTCCATTTATGAAAAAGAGCTTTATACTATTTTGAGAACTTTGGAAACTTGGCAACACAATCTTCTTTCAAATGAGTTTCAATTTTCAAAGTCAAAAGTCATGTGTAAAGAGCACACCTTTTCAACTACTAAAGTTGTGAGCAATGAAAACAACTTTCATTTTTTTTAATTAGAATTTGTGTTCTTGATGCATGACTTTTGTTTATTAAACTAAAATCGTGAGTGAGGAGAATAAATTTCAATTTATTTGTGGAAATTATAAGTCATGTTCTGTTTGCACGACTCCCGTGTAAATGATTCAACACTAAAGTCGTGCTCTTTGGTCACAATTTTCATTTTAGAAATTTTCCACTAAAGTCATTTTATAAGAACATGAATTCTATTATGATTATATGGGATTGAGATGATGATTACATAGTCTCTAACCACTAGTATACCATTTTGTTTATCACTCCAAGAGATAATAGGGCATTGGAAAAATCTAGATCCCATTGATGAATGCGTACAAGTATGGATGCTGGAATGTGGTGTTTTAAATGAAGGTTACATTTAGCAACCGTCTTTGAGGTTGACACAATACTCATTGAACAAGATGTCAGATTTGGCAAGGTTGTCAACAACGTCAAGGAAGCATTGAAATATTGAGAGAGGGTGTATGTGTTTGCTTTGACTAAGAAGCACGCTTTGGAGTGTTCAAATTTTGCATAAGCATTTGAGTAGAAGAAAATGCGAAGGAATAACTTAGGGCTCAGTGTTATAGGGAATGAGTAGGTGAATTGGGTGCGAGAGAGATGAGCATATGTGTAAGGATCTTATTTGGAAGATACTACGGTTAGAGGTTTTTTCTATTTAAGTACTAGTCGTTAACTAAAGGAACAACTTCAATTTAAAAAAATTTAAGGAGAAGTAGTGCATCTAGAGCACAACTTTTAATTTTAAAATAATAATAATAAATGAAAGTTGCTTTCGTGGCTTACGACTTTTGTAGTAGAAGGCATGCTCTTTCCACACGACTTTTGACTTTGAAAATTTAAATTTAAAGTCATCTTTGAAGCTTATAACTTGTATACAATGAATGTTGAAGTTGTGTTAGTTGAACATAACTTACCCTAGACTTGCTAATTATTTTTAAACCTTCCCATTTTTGTAATTTGTGTACAAGACAACCCATTTAGGTAAGAAAAAACCCAATATCTTAGAATTTCTTTCAAGTATCTTGGAACGAGAAGATAATAGGTTGAATAAATAAAATCCATGATATAATATATAACATGAAACTGATATTTTGACAATATTTTGGAGTTACAACTTTTGACAACCTGAGGTGGCACATTACATGGCATTAATTTGTTTTTTTTTTAAACTGAATTTTTTATTCCATAGTGGAAGCTAAAGGGTAAGGGTTCAAACATTTTTTTTCACATATTGCAATTAGGAAGAAACTCGTCTCCCATGTCCCTTCTTTGAAACCTCTATAAGTTTTGCCCTCCTCCCACCTCTGTGTTATTTCCATCTTTAACATATTGCATTTAGGACAAACTCCTCTCTTGTGTGCCTTCAAACTATCTTGTGCCACCCACTTTGAAGTATTCTAGGTTTAGGGAAACTCTACCATTGTTTCTTCTCGTTCCATCTTGGCGTGCCTTTCAATTGAAGGTGGTATGTTGTTTACAATTCTGTCTCTTGTTCGTTGTGATCATGTTTTTATGGTGTGTTGGTTCCAATTGAAGGTGGTACGTTTTCGTTCTTTTATTGGGTTAAAGGTTTGGTGATTGATTTAGTTTTTATTGTGTGGATATGTGATATTTGGGTTTAGGGTTTTTGGGTTACCATATTTCTTCCATTTAGGATGTGTGATAGTTTTGGATAAATGATTTGGTCCATATGAGGTGAGTATGGATTTTCCCTTTGTGGTTGTAGGGTTCATTGCAATTTAGGTTTAATGAGGTTCATTATTTTGTCTATTTTTGATTTGGAAATATGGTTCATGCATTTTTTTATTCCAAATGATTTATGTGGTTTCAATTTTACAATCACAATTTGTTATTATTCCATGTTCAAAATCATGAGTAAGCATCATAGGACAACCACAAAGGTATTAGGTGGCAACTTGCATCACACATTTTGAACGAGTTCCTTGCTGGTGCACATATTTCATTACTTTGTGCTTGACTTATGTAATTAGGTTTCCTCCACACAAAAATATGAAAATTAAAATAAGGAAAAAATGTTCATATGAATGAGAACTTAAATTAAACAGATTAAGATGAAATATGGATGCAAAGATGATCTAAAGTACTCTAAAATGAAGATGAATGAGTGGAAACCATGAATGCTGCTAAAATTAGATGAAAGTATGCATAAAACCATATGGCAGTAGAAATCTAGAACATGACAACACCAATTTTATCTAGTGGAATTAGAATCTCTGCAATTTCATGTTTTGACTACAGTACGAACATACTATATGTTTTGGCATACCCCCTAGATATGGCCAAGCACACTCAATAGGAGTTGGAATCATTTGTGGAAGATGGGCCCAAGCTCCTATCATTTTAGGTCATCAATGAGTTCTTTTTAAATTAACTTTATTTTGGGCGTTCTATTATGGTTCTAGTAGTGTAAGATTTTCCTTTTGGGTCTTGGGCCAAGTAGTCTAGGTTTCTTTTGGCATTGCATTTTTGCCTAAGGTTGTAGCGTATGATTTTGAACTAGAGCAGATGGGTCTTGTCAACACCCAATTTTGTCTGGGTTATAATGTATATTTTTTATTATTATTATTTACTTTTGTTTTTTTTTATTTTTTTTCTTCTTATCTTATTTTACTTTTATTTTTTTTGTCATTTCATCTTATTTTACTTTTATTTTATTTATTTCATTTTTATTCTTATTTTATTTATTTTTATTTTATTTACATTTTTCTTCATATTTATTTTTACTCTTTATTATTTAAGAAAAAGAAAAAAAAACGGAAAACAGATTAAAAAATAATAAGAGAAAGAAGATGCAAAGATCCATTGTCTAAAATTTAACTAGGCTTAGGCCTTTTCCCATGGTGCTTGACTCCATGCATTAGCTTGATTTGCTATTAATTAGTATACAAAAATGAAAAATTGGTGTCTGTGGTGGATAGGAAATAGGGTGGCTAAGTTGCAGGAAACAATCGCCCTTTCCTCTGGCTTCTCCTCACACGACTCAAGAAATACAAGAAGGATAAGGGATTTTAAGTTGGATTTTCTTTGCATCTTCCTGGGGAGTTCATGATACACGACAGAGAGAACAAAATCAAAGGGAAAAAGAGGAGCGAGGAGGGGAGCAGAGTTCATGAAAAACTGGAATTAGATAAAAAAATTGGAGATAGCCAACTATACATCAAGGAGAAAAAAAATAGAGAAAGAAAAAAAAACAGAGAAAGGAAGTGAGTCGAGGGGAGGAAGGAATTGTCTAAGACGTGAAACCATCAACACAACTGATAGGGACTGCAAAAGGTAAGTACTCCATCTGAATGGTTGAATGTTTGTGGTGAATGTGATGCAGTTCCGTTGTGCTTGAAAACAAACACAATGTAGTTGTATATCGAGCTTTGCGTGTCATTTATTTGACTCATATTGAATCTGTTGTGTGCATTACTGCATTGAATCACAATATTGTTTTAATTGAAACCACTATCACCCTTGACAGAATCTTCACGCCTCCATCGTACCTCCAACCTTTAACAAAGTTATATCACCATCATCCTTTCCATTCCTTCATTCATTCACCTTCACCCAAACCAATCATCCTCATATTCCTACTCCTGCAGCCTGCACTTGGAACAGAACCCTTCATCATCATTCATGACCATATAACTAGCCAGAATCAACCACCAATCCTCACCCTTCTTTGCTCGTTCACTCTAATACAATTGGTGTAAGACTTGAAAATTTTAAATAATTAAATAAATAAATTATTTAATAAATGCAGGTAGTAGGAACCTTTATGGCATTTAATGTTGGGGTTTATGATGTGGAATAATATTAGCTTTAGTGGTTAAGATTACTTAGTTATGTGAGAGAATTTGGGTTCAAGTCCTATGTATGTTAGTTGTATATTATTTTAATAGTTTATTATTTTTAATGATATGTTTGATCATGATGAGTGATTATAAAATCCTAGATTTATAAGAATTATCACGAAACATGAATTGGTTGAATTGATTGTACAATTGTTCTGTAATTGAATGATTGTGTGTTCAAACCTTGTTAAACATGAATTAGGCTTTCTTTTTGCTAAAATTAATTTTGGCATGAATGGGAAAGGTCATAAACCCTAGCCGTCAAAAGGGGAAGTCAAGAGGGCTGGAAAACCATCACAAAATAGTAATTCAATGATCATTAAGCTCTTTGTTAATGATAATTTCGTTTTAATCATTAAAGCCATTAAAATTAAGGTTGTGAGGGGAGAATAACAGTGAGTTATGATCATTAAGCTCTTTGTTAATGATAATTTCGTTTTAATCATTAAAGCCATTAAAATTAAGGTTGTGAGGGGAGAATAACAGTGAGTTAAGGGTGAGGTAGAGACCTTTGGATACATTCAATCAAATTGCACTGAAAAGAGAGAGCTAAGAGGGAATTGGGAGATATTGAACGTGGAAAAGTAAAAGGGTCAGGAAATGGGAGTTGTGTTAATCATCAAGGATCATAACTTGCAATTGGAAGCAAGGAATCTAGGTTAGGGGAGTTGTCATTTCTTGTTTTAATGATATTATATGCATTTGCGTTATATATTGATGCATGAAAGTCTTCTCATGAACCAAATTCTTTTATCGTTTAACCTCTTGATGTTTGTTGTATGTGGTTTTAGAGAGAATATATATGTGCTTGTGGTTTCCGTTGTATTGAGTTCTCTATATGACTCCATCACTACTGTGATTATTATGATTATTATTTTTTTACTTGTCGTGATGTTTATAGTTTTTCTTCTAAATGTGGAACACTTATTATTATTATTATTATTATTTTTATTATAATTATTACTATTAGTATTATTATTATTTATATTATTATTATTACTATTGTTATTATTATTCTTATTATTTTATTTTACTATTATTATTATTATTACTATTACTATTACTAGAGTAACACAGGCGCTATCGCGCCTGTGTGTATGCAGTTTTTAAATATACATGATATTATATTAGTAGGTGATAATATTATAATGTTATTAAGTTAAAAAAAAATATAAAGTGAAATATATCAGAACAGATAAAAAAATAACCATTGATAAACAAAGAAGAAGAGAAGAAACAGAGACGTATGATTTTATAAAAAGTTTGTAAAAGTAACGATCAATTTTTAAAAATTTAATAAATTATTATATTTAAAGGTTAAAATCGGTATTTTGAAAAGTGGACACAAAAAGGGGAATCCCCTTTATATATTGTTATAGATTATTCTTATTATTATTTTTATTTTTATTTTTATATTATTTTTTTATTTTACTATTATTTTATTATTATTGTTATTATTATTATCATTTTTTATTTTATTTGTGATTTTATTATCATTATTGTTTTACTTTATTATTTTTTTTTATTCTTTTATCTTATTAGTGTTATTATTTTATTATTATTGTTTCATTTTATTTTATTTTATTATTATTTTCACTATTATTATTTTTATTATTATTATTATCATTATTGTTGTTGTTCTTATTTTTATTATTATCATTATTACTATTTTATTGTTCGTGAGATATTTTGGGGCAATGGTTATGTGTTCTTCCTAGGTTGTATATTGTTTGGTTGTCCAGGATTGTGTTGGGTATAACACTTTATTTTGATGGTTTTATATGAATTTATAAAGGGATAGATGTGTGCTTATACTTGAATGATGCATATGAGTTATGATGTAAAATTGAGTATATGAAGTATATGAATGCGTATTTTGGTTTCTGGATAATTGAGAATTGAATTGTTAGATGCTAGGAATTGAATTAGAGTACCTAAAACTAGTAGTGCACATTATTGATGTAGCGCCTAGTGGTGCAGAGTGAACCGCCAAGTGATAGCAAGAAATAGGGAAGCCCTGTGTTGTGGCGCCTGATGGTGTTGTGGAATTGCCAAGCAGTCTACACTACTATTTCGCCTGGTGGCGCGTAAGTTGCACCAGGCGATAATGCAAGTGGCAAGGTGCGTTTATGATGTGTTGCATGGCTTGTTATGTTGGGTCTGGTCTAGGATATGCTTGACTGTATCACGAACGGGTAGGTTCGTGATTGGTGTTGGAATGCGTGATTAATATGAATGAGGAGGTTCATATTAACGATATTCTCGTGTGAGGATACAAGTCGGGAGGGTCATATGTTCCGTGCTCACACTTGAGAGTTGTTGCGAACGGGGAGGTTCGTAGCTGGATGGACCACGCGTGTTGGACTACAGGCGGGGAGGTCCGTAGAGTTGAACTACGAGCGAGGAGGTTCGAAGAGTTGGACCACGAGCGGGCAGGTTCGTGGAAGCATTGGAATCCCTAAGACCAGCTTGAGTGTGTATCTTGTATAGGGTTATGTGTTTTTCTTAACTTCGTTTTAGTGTATTGTTATGTGGACTTCGGCCGAGATGTTACATTTGGTATCAGAGCAATGATTTTCAAATGGTTTTTGGGCCTTCGGGAGTGATGAGTGCGTATTTTTGCCCTCATTTAATGTTTAATTCTTGGTATTTAATTGAATTTTTGTGCTTAAAGATTGATTTAATTGGGATTTCCTATAATTGGGTTTATTGAACATGAGATACAAAAACATGTTAAAAATAGCTTTTTAGTTGCATAAATGTTCTTTGGATATTTTGAGGTGTGTTTGTGCAGCTGCAGCTATGTTGAGCTCATGGAGGTGTGGAAATAAATTGATTAAAGCTTCATGACACCTTAAAGATAAATCCAAGAATAAGAAATTATCAAAAGCACAAAAATCCAAGCCAAGCATTGCATGAAGACGGCAAGAAAAGCTTGAAAAGTGAATAAGTTTGGCTAAACCAAGAAGAGAGGAACAAAAAAATTGGACCTTGCGGTTTTCTTTATCTTTATGATAGAAGATAATTTGGAAAAAATATATCTTTAGATATTTTATTTGATATTTTTAAATAATTATCTTATTTAATTATATCATAAAATATTGAAAGATAATAACTACCAAATCTTTTTAAATATGACAAGATCTTCTTGAATCTTT
>Ga0214544_1012029_pt1 | contig 11544 bp, 6 predicted proteins | sample CNSS3metaG_FD_160074 | JGI IMG/M metagenome (GOLD analysis project Ga0214544, IMG submission 160074) | Root nodule microbial communities from cowpea collected in UCLA plant growth center, Los Angeles, California, USA - CNSS3 | ecosystem: Host-associated > Plants > Roots > Nodule | place: USA...
TATATATATATAATATGAATAAAATAATAACAAGTTCTTCTGTTGTACTCTAAAAAAATAGAGAGAAGAGATAGTCTTTTGAGTTTTTTCAATATCACTAGAGTGGGAAGAGATTTTTTAAAGTTAAATTGTTAAATTACTTTTTTAATTAAATTAATTTTAAAAATGGCAGTTAAAATCGTTACATTTCATATATAAAATATGGCGGTTCAAAAAGTAACATTTAAAATCATCATATTTTACAAGTAAAATGTGACAGTTCAAAAACTATTATATTATTATGTAAAAAGTGACGGCTTCAAATAACCGCCATATTAAAATTGCCACAATTTACACGATTTTTTGTTGTGAAATTTGGACTTAAGTGGATATTTACTGTATATAATAGATATAAATAATATATTGTTCGTGTTGAAATGTAAATTTCCGCAAATATGTATGATATTACTAATTAACAATTTCATATTGATATATTAAATAATAATTAAAAAATCAACGATTAATATTAAATGGTGAATCAAATTTTGTCAATTAATATTAACATATGATATATTAAAAAGGTAATTCATGTTTTTGCTTTTGAAAAATGTTATTAAATTTAATTAATTAAAGAAAAATTAATCATACAAATTAATTTGTTTAATTGTTAACGTTAATAGTAATAAAAATATACCTAACAATCATAATAAAAAATATATAATATCTAATACATAATATAGAAAATATATTGTTTGTTTTCAAACAGCAAGTATTAGGGATGGTAACGGGGCGGGGCGGAGATGAGTTTCACTATTCCATACTCATTCCCGTAGAAAAAATTCATCTCCATGCCCATACCCAAACCTAATGGATATCAAACTTTTATCCCATCCTCATCCCACCGGGTAACGAGTATAATCTCATACCTGTACCTGTATTCTAACTACTTCAATACTAATTTTTATAAAAGAAAAAAAAATACAAAACATAATATTATGAAATATTCAATATTAAGAGGATGATTGTTTCTTTCATATCAAATACTTTGAAATAAATTATAATTGTTTACATTTCATATTAGAAGATCAAATAAAATTTCATGAGAACCAAAACATTTATTAAATTTGCAAACTAGAAACATTAATTAAACTTAGTTGATAAAATTAAAAATATTAAAAAAATATATAAAAGGAAAACAAATATTCAAATTAAAATATATTTTAAATGTTTGTTTACTTCAATTTTTTAAATTCTAATGAATCTCTTTTTTATACACTAATAAAAGTTACAATACATCACTCGATCAAAATGACACAAATAACAAATAATAAACATAATAATAAAATTTTGACATAGATTTTATATCTTTTGAACTCCAATATATGTTGGATAGTGACAAAAAAATATTCATAGAAATTACATTAAATTTGTATATTGTAGTAAATAAAAGTTATTTATACAATTAAAATGAAAAAATTACAGTATGATTAATAATGAGTTAGAAAGTAAAAAATAATTTGATAGAATATATCCAAATATTATTCTACATGATAAAAATAAACAATAAATAAAAATATTAAAAAATTAACAAATGTGTGTCTTATAAATAATTTGAGAGACTATTAAAAGAAATCGCACAAAGGAAATCAAATGTATAATTACATGTATGATAAGATGAAAAATACCTTAGAGATCTAAGAAAACTTTTCAAATATCAACATATATACCCAATGGTTGAAAAATAACAAAAATTATTTTAATGAAAAAAAAGAGTTCTACAAATTAAACAAAAATTAATAATAAGAAGTAAAAAAAAATTATATTACCTTAAATTGAGAGTATAAACATTCTCATGTGAAAGGAAAATATGTAATAAATAAAAATATTATAAAATAATAGAAATATTCAAATGTGAGACATAAAATTTTTTTAATTAACATACATCATTTTAGCATAATTACATAAAGGTTATGATAAGATGAAAAATATATTGAAGATGTGAATGAGTTTTATGACAAACCAAATAATTAGAAGAAATAAAAAATAGAAAAAAAAATATATATATATATATATATATATATATATACATATATATATATATATATATATATATATATATATATATATATATATATATATACATATATATATATATATATATATGGGGTCACTTAATTATTTGTGAATATTTTAATAATTTAAATGGGGATGGAGATATGGCGGGGTCGGGTATTATGGCTGGGATATGTACATCCTCATACACATCCACATACCCAATTGAAAAAGTCGGGGATTCCCTCTACCCATACCCAGTCAATGCGGATATTCTCCCGTCAAAACAGAGACGGGTTCAAACAATACACACGGGGGCGAGTTTATTTACCATCTCTAGCAAGATATTTAATAATTTTTTAGAAATATTTAATAAGAAGAAATTAATATATGAAGTTAACATGAGCGCTAAAAGTAAAATGGGGAAATGAGAATAGGAAATGGAATATTTTGATTAAAATGGTTCTATGCCAATAACAACCCAAGCGTTCATAAAGCATCAACAAAATAAATCCAAGAACAAAATAATACACTAAGTAAACATATCAATCACTCACTTCACAATCTTAATAGTTTTTAATGAAGACTTATTTTCTAATATTTTGCTTTAAGGCAATAAAACTATTGGTACCATCTCTCGTTAAAAAAGTGAGAGCAACATCAGAACTCAAATCAACATTTAAAGGCTGAACTTCATCGCCATTTGACTCATATATGAGAACTTAGTAGGTAAATCCTGTACAAAATGAAGAAAATGAAGAAAATTTAGAAAATATATAAAGTTGGATAGGTTAGGAAGAAAATTTCAAAAACAGGTAAATTATGTATAAACATTTGCAATGCCAACGCATGTGATGTTAAATAAATAATTACAAAGCATTACCAAAGATTTCAAGATTAGATTTTTAAACTCTTGCACTATGTTTTCATCTAAACATATTTTTTAACCCAAAATGATTGTTGAAATATGCAGGTAGCATCAAGCTTATACTATGAGCTAGTCAAACTCTTTTGGAAATTTGGCAAAATTTGTATTATGTATACAAGAAATCAAATTGCATTACTACAGATGAAGTTGAGAATGTGGAATATAAATCAAAGACAAAAGTATTCAAGAGGAATGGGAAGCGAGTATTAAAGGGTGATTGTTGTGTTCTTTTTGGAGTGATGAAAGGGGATAGGGAGTGAGGATTAGCAGGATTCTTAGGAAATGTCATCCCCCTAATCGTGGTGAGATTGAAGGATTATGGATGTTAAATGACTAATTTATCCTCTTCATATTTATATTTTCCTACGCTATCCTTGTAATATTTACTTATTTTCCACCTTACATATTAAATTTATTTTCATACAAAATATATTGTATTATTAAATTTTTTTAAATAATTTTTTTTTATAATTTCAGTCATTGAATAAAATTTATAAAAATAATTTTTTAAATCATTTATATATAATTTTATATAACTTATAACACTTGGGACATTTTGGTAATTTAACTTTTTTATCTATTAAAAGTTTTTTCTTTTATATGTCTCATCAGTAAATCCAGTCATAAAATTTTACAAACTTCACTACCTAATCCACTCTAAAATCACATTTGAATTCCTTAAAAGAAACAATACCAACTTCACCCTCTAATCAGTCTGATCTCTTCCTCTTTCTCTCAAATCATTCCTCCCATAAGAACATATCCTAAAGGATGTACCTTGTCATTAACTCAAAAACGTCAAAAAATTTCTTAATTAATGAAGAGACATCTCTATTAAATAGTACAAAAATTGTTGAATTTGTTTCATCCATAACTCTAGCCTTGATTTTGTATTTGCAATAAATGGAATGAAACCAAAACGGGTTAAAAAAATGAAAATGAAATGCAATGTAAATATAAATGAAAATGAAATTAGCATATATTTCATAATGAATATAGTTCCATATTTCCATATCCAATAAATAAACTTGAAGACCACAACATTTCAAAAGAAGTTCTTAATTTTTATGCTAAGAAAATATTGATATTCTTTTGAATTTTATTAATTTGAATTATCTATTTATTATTAATGAAAATCATTCCTATATATACCATTATATATTATAATTAAAATATTAAAATATTACTAATAATGGAAAACATTTTTATATATACCATTATATTACTATAATTAAAATATAAATAAGAATATGTTACTATAGATAACGATATAGATTACTAAACAGTGACCAAGTTTCAACCAGGGACCATTTTCAAATTAAGTTCTAACAAAAAAGAGCAAGAACAGAAAAGGAGAAGTGCTCTTAGCAAAGGAAACTGAATATATTGAATAGATGTTACTTGACTTTTACAATAGGGTGATAACATGTATTTATACACATCAATACTAACAGATTAACAACAGATTGACAACTATATACCAACTAAGCATAACAAAATGATAATTGTTTAACAGCTGGCTCTACACTAATAGCCTCCACAAACTCAATGGGGTTGAGAATTACAAAATGAATCAACAACATTGAGTTTGGAATGTAAAAACAGAAAACGGCTTGGAAATAGAGGCTTAGTTAAGGCATCAACCCACTGATCTGTTGCAGGTATATGAAAAACCTAAAGTTGTTGAGTTAAGACTTTTTCCCTGACAAAGAAAACATCTATTTCAATCAATGTGTTTGGTGCGAGAGTGTAAAACTGGATTGTGAGTGACAACAACCGCACTCTGATTATCACAATATAAAGCTGGCATAGCGGAGGAAACAACTAATTCAGCAAGAAGAGTTTGGATCCAGTAATTTCAGCTGTAGCGCTTGCTAAAGAGCGATATTCTACTTTAGTAGAGGACCTAGCAACAACAGTCTATTTCTTCGACCACCAAGAGACAAGATTGGGTCCAAAATAGATTGCAGCCCCTGACGTAGAACGTCGATCATCAAGATCAGAGGCCCAATCCGAATCACATAGAGCCTTGAATATGTAAGCCATGACTGATAAAGCCTTTTAAGTATTGCAAAATGCGCTTGACAGCAACCCAATGTGAATCCAATAGAGTAGCCATAAACTGGCACACTTTATTAACAACATAGCTTAACTCGGGGCAAGTTACAGTAACATACTGAATGGCACTAACAACTGACCTGTAAAGAGAAGGGTCATGAAAATGATATGCCCCATGTTTACTGAGTTTGTAGTGCGCTGTCATAGGTGATGAGACAGATTGGGCTTTAACCATTTTAGTCTTTTGTACGAGATCTCTAATATACTTACTTTGAGTCAGAACAAGATAGCCATCAAGAAGAGACTTAACCTCTATACCAAGAAAGTAATCCAATTTACCCAATTGTTTAAGAGAAAAGTTAGAATGAAGCTGAGATATAAAGTGTTGAACCAGAGAAACGCAGCTGCCAGTAATTATGATGTCGTCCACATATATTAAAACATACACAATATTGTTGTTATCCTTGTAAATGAACAAAGAAGGATCACACTTGCTATCAACAAAACAAAGTTGTAGCACAATTTGTTTTAGATGCTGAAACCACTGCCTCGAGGCTTGCTTAAGACCATATATGGCTTTATTAAGTCTGCAAACCAGAGATTTATCACCACTGTCAAACCCTGGTGGTTGTTGCATATATATAGTTTCTTGAAGAGAACCATTTAGGAATGTATTATTAACATCGAGCTAAAACAAATCCCACTTGTTAGTAACAACAAGAGTAAGAATCAATCGAATGGTAACAGGTTTTATGACAGGAGAGAATGTCTCAGTAAAATCACAACCCGCAACTTGATGGAATCCTTTAGCCACTAAGCGGGCTTTGTACCTGTTCACAGAACCATCAACATTTTCTTTTATTCGAAAAACCCACTTACATCCCATTGGTTGTCTATCACTCAGAAGAGCAACTAAGTCCCAATTATTATTATCAATAAGAGCTTGAAACTCTTGTTTCATAGCAGCAAACCACTAAGGATCAACAAGGGCCTGTTTCACACTGTTGGGTTCACAGGTTGTTAACAGAAGAGAAAGGTGAATTTTGGGTTTAAAAACTCCAACTTTAGACCTGGTCTGCATAGGATGTATATTTTGTGGAGAGGAATGAGGAGGAGAAGAATGACTCACAAAACCCGGAGACTGACCAGAAACAAGAGCAATAATAACTGGCTTATGAGGAATAATAGTAGAAGTAGTATTGGTGGGTGGAGAAAACTGATTGGTTACACTTGGAGTAGAAGGAGAAGATGAAATAATTGGAATATTGGCATTGGGCAAAGTATCCACAATGGGAGAAACAACAGATTTATTACTAGTGGCGGGAAATAAGCCATGAAAAGGATACTTCAACTCATTAAAGGCAACATCCTTGGAAACATATAAATGACCACTAGGTGACAAACACTTATAACCCTTATGAGAAGGAGAATAGCCTAAAAATATACATTCATGAGACCTAAATTCCAACTTGTGTTTGTTATAGGGACGTAGAAAGGGATAACAAGAGCAACCAAAGTTTCTCAAGAAGGCATAATCAGGAGATTTGTGAAACAGGACAGTGTATGGAACTTGAAACTGTAAGGAGGATGTGGGCAACATGTTGATTAAGTAAACAAAGGTTTGAAAGGCAAAGTCCCAAAACTTGATTGGAAGAGAGGCTTGCATAAGAAGAGTCATTCCTAACTCAACAATATGTCTATGCTTCCTCTTAACAACACCATTTTGATGATGTGTATGAGGACAAATAAGCCTATGAACAATACCATGATTTTGACAATACGAAGACAGAGGTCTGAATTCACCCCCCAATCTGTTTGAATGCTCTTTAATTTGGTATTAAACTACAGTTCAACCATGGCATTAAATTGCTGAAAAATAGTGAAGGTTTCAGACTTATTTTTCAGAAAATAAATCCAAGTGAACTTAGAGAAAGCATCAACAAAGCTTATGTAATAAGAGAAACCATTTGTTGACACAACATTGGAAGGACCCCATAGATCACTATAGACAAGTTCAAGCGGAACAGAATAAACAGTTTGGGATGAGGAAGGGGCTAAATGATGTGATTTTCCAACACAACAAGCTGCACAAAACTTAAACAAATTTTTATTTGACATGGGAATATTACAAGGATTTAGAACAATTTTGAGTACATTTGAATTGGGATGACCTAATCTAAGGAGCCACAAAGTTTGAGAACTAGGAGCAACATGCTCAGATGGCTTGGAACTTTGAATAGAAAACCTTGGATCAACACTTTTATTAGTTGTAGTACTCAGAGACATAGAAAAGACAAAGAAGGATGGTTCAACAGCAGATTGAGAAGTTTGTAACTGTGGAAAGACATAGAGACCATCAGGACCCAAGGAGCCATGAAGCAAGATCTCATTTGTGGCCTGTGATTTAATAACACAACGATTAGGATGAAATTCAAAGAACACATGATTGTCTTTGCAAAACTGACTGACACTAATTAAATTCTTGGTAACAGACGGAACAAGAAATAGGTTATTAAGAGCTAAAGGAAAGTTGGGATTCAAAGGTGAACAAATTTTTGTGAAACCTGATGACTGAACAGGGAGCCCTTGGCCATTGCCTATGTAGATATAGTCTGGACCTTCAAAGGACTACAGTTTTTGAATATTTTGAGACTCTCCAGTAACATGAAACGAAGCACAAGAGTCAGGGATCCATGTAGTAAGGTTCGGATCCTGATTTTCAGAGTTAAGGATCATGGCACTTGGAACAACATTTTTGGTCTATGACGCATTTTGTTGAACATCTGACGTGCTGGAAGAATTACATAACACAGGCTCTTGAAGGCTTAATGTTGAGTTTGGTTGATAATCAGAATCAAACTGATAATGACACACAACTGTAGTGTGGCCAAATTTCAAGCAAACTTGGCACTGGAAGTTTGCATAACGACCTCTTCCTCTACCGTTGCCTCCATGACCACGAGTGTCGCGAGTAAAACCACCACCTCTGCGATTATAGGCAGTGGTTATTCGATCAAAATTGCTAGTCCGATTAGAATTGCCAGTATAGCCAAGAGCGCCTCTATTAACAGACTATGTGTTATTGAAATGTTGGACCTGAGAACGAAAGCTGTTTGGAGAATTGTAACTGGATCCATCTTGAGCAACGTTAATCGAAGGAGATTCGAGTAACTTCTTTTGAAACTTTTGTGAACGAGACTCATGCGCAAGGAGCAACGCTTCAACCTCATGAATCGGAAGAGGATCAAATTTGCTTTCGATAACAGATATAACCGGTCCATAATCTTTTGGTAAACCTTCAAGAATAGCATCTAGATGTTCATGAGGCAAAACAGGATCACCGCAAGTGTTGAGAGCATCAACCAAACACTTAATGCGAAGAAGATACTCAGTCATTGATTTTTGCTCAAGCGTCATGGTGCGAAGCTCTGTTTGTAATTGTCTGGCTTTCGCACGGCTCTATTTTTGAAAATAGTCATGAAGTTGATCCCAAACTTCATACGAATGTACACAACTGTCAATTGAGACAAGATCGAAGAAGAAAGCGTCGATTGAAGCCACGATAGAAGGACTTGGTCTTGCTGTTCCCAAGTAGAGTATGCTGGATTCTCACTGCATGTTGGACGATCATCTTTAGTAAGAAATCGCATGAGAATAATAGGATTCCTAACAAATCTCTACAGTTTGTGCACTTTGATGACTGGTTCAACTTGTTGCCCCCATAAAAGAAAGTTGGACTCACTCAGCTTCTCAGAGATAGGATGAAAAGAAGGAATATAGGAGGTTGAGAAAGTAGGATGTGACGACTCCATTAATGGAGATTTCTAGCTCTTGATACCATAACAGAAAAGAGTAAGAACAGAAAAGGAGAAATGCTCTTAGCAGAGGAAACTTAATATATTGAATAGATGTTACTTGACTTTTACAATAAGGTGATAACATGTATTTATACACAGCAATACTAGCAGATTAACAACAGATTGACAGTTGTATACCAACTAAGCATAACAGAATGACAGTTGTTTAACAGTTGGCTCTACACTAATAAGTTCAAACTTCAGGGATCAAAAACATATTTTTTTCCAGTTTTTGTGAAAAGCGTCGGCCTAGCCGACACTAGTTTTTTTTTTATAAAAAAATTAAATAACACGTGGCACATCATTTGTTATTTTATCGCCGTCTAAAAATAGGACTAAAAACAATGATTTTGAAAGTACAAGGACCAAACCGTGATCAAGTTTCGACTAGGGACAATTTCCAAATTTGGGTCAAACTTGAGGGACCAAAAACATATTTTTCCCTAATTAAAATATTACCAAGAATTTTCCAGATTTATGTTAAGAAATTATTGCTATGCTTTTAAAATTTATTGTAGAGCATAAAAATGTTCAAAGATTGAAAGAATATATTTGTTTTTATTGTTAAGTGTTTTAAGAAAAAATTAAGTAGCTACGAGGAGCTGGCTCGTGTTTAAAATGTTCTCAAAAGTTCCCTTTATTTCTATAATATATAGATAGATATAGATATAGATATAGATATAGATATATAGATACCAAGATATAGATATAGATAAAGATAAAGATATAAACATAGATATGGATTACATGTATATGCATTTATATTGTGTTTTTGAAAAAACAAATCCAACTCATATTTTATCAAGCTTAAATGTTTTAGGTCATCTCTATAGTATTTTGTTGGATTCTTCGATATTTCTGTATCTACCATATGTTGGGTGTATCGTATATGACTAAGCTACCCTTAGACTTGGCAAGAAATGTCTTTGACTGAGTACATGTCGACTTACTAAACCAAGATGTATCTGGTCCCTACTCACTTGGCTAAGATTACATTGCACAAACTATAGTGACCATAGTGATACACAATCAACCACAGGTAATTGGGCCTTGTGGCCAGGCCACCAAGGTGAGGGTCTATAAACATTAACATAAAAAACATATTTTACGAGATATGTTAATCACGTTTTTATTGATCACTATCTTTATTGCTTGCATACACATTTGGCTAATTTATGTGTCAAAGTGTCTTTGTAGGCACAATCCCTGTCCGATTTAAGGAGCACGAGTGCCCTTAAAGAAGATAAGTACTCTTGAAATTGAAGGTTTAAAGTGTTTGAAATGTTTTGAAGTCTCCACCGTATATATTCAGCTTTGTAAGAACATTGAGCATATGTTGGGTTCCACATTATATGCAATCACACAAATGCATATAGGCACACATATGGACATACATACAAAAAGTTTGAAATGATATTAATTGATATCATAGAACAAATATATTTGTTTATTCCAATCGATTTGGTTAATGGATTAATGGTTTCAGTTGAAAGATTAAATGATCAAATGATAAACATCTTATTTGAAAGAATATTTTTTAAGTTTTTATTTTATCTTGATTTGATTTTATATATATATATATATATATATATATATATATATATATATATATATATATATATATATATATATATATATATGTGTGTGTGTGTGTGTGTGATATAAAAAAATATAGAAGTCACCGAGAGTTAAAAAGTAAATCTCTCTTGATTTTATCTTTTATTTAAGGTGTTATTACGTATGAATTGATATGAAAAATATATATTAATTTTTCACCATTCTAAATATTCATTAAAAAATTAATATGAATGCAACTAATCTTAAAATAATACATATAATTAACTATATGTATTTATTTATTTTATTGTTAATGTAACTCTCTACAGGCATATGGCACTTAAGTAATATAAATATAATTGTCCATAATTAAATGTAATTAAAATATGGGACTGAGGAAGTTCCTGTAATGTGTTTCTAGCTGATGTTGAAGTGAAAATGAATCAAACAGTGTAAATAATTCAAATGTTAGTATGAAATGCGTTTGACATGTCAAAAAAGGACTATAACCATTTATTTCTAAAGTTCATTTTTAAAGTTGGAGAAAGAGTTTTGGTTGGCTAGGGAGAGCCTTCATTTAGGTTTGATCTTTCTCAAGTTTCTAGGTGTTTCTTGATGGTTTTCCAGGTTTGCAAGTGTGATCTTGTTGTGCGTGTTGAGACTCTTGTGAGATTCAAGTGTCTTGGTTTGTATTTTTGTTTATTTTGAAAGTGTAATCTTGTGGATTGTGTAAATCTTTTGAAATAGTACAAGTCGGGCTCTGGTTGCCTTGACAAACTAGATGTAGCTTAGATTTGAGTGAATCAGTATAAAACATTATATTTAGAGACCAAAAAGTTTCGATTACCAATTCAGTTGCTATAACAATTAATATTACTATAGATTGATTTGGTCACAAATTCGATAACTAATTTGCGACTACTACATTTTTGTGGTTATTTTATCAGTGTCAAAATGACATTTTTCTAATATTGTACAATTATTTTTTGAAGAGATCTTCTGCTACCTTCATAAATAAATGAAAATACACAAATCAAGTTTAACTTCTGGTAAGCTCAATTTATTTTAATTACTTTCTTTTCTTTCATATATATATATATATATATATATATA
>Ga0214544_1012030_pt1 | contig 11542 bp, 3 predicted proteins | sample CNSS3metaG_FD_160074 | JGI IMG/M metagenome (GOLD analysis project Ga0214544, IMG submission 160074) | Root nodule microbial communities from cowpea collected in UCLA plant growth center, Los Angeles, California, USA - CNSS3 | ecosystem: Host-associated > Plants > Roots > Nodule | place: USA...
ATAATGTAAAAATCATTGCTTTAACTAGATTAAGAACTAAAAGACATAGATAAAAAATAAATCTCAACAAGAATCAAAAGAACAAATAAATTAATTCATCTAACCTCAGAATCCAATTCAGAAATTATAGTGGAATCAACCCTAAAAGCTTAGCCCTCCATGGCTTGGATGGAATACATGATAATATGATGAAGGAAGGAAAAATAAAAGAAAAGGAAGAATGAGATATGTGGTGGGTGATGGTATCTCCAAAACCATAGAGTTGCTTAGTGTGTAAGTTCCCCCCCTTCTGCTCCCTTAAGTCTCTTTATATAGGCTTCAACTGGACTTTGGGCTTTATCTGTCGGTTGCTAAAATCTTCTATTTTTATTTAATTAATTAGCAACTTAATTTCTGTCCAATTTCCAATTTTGCCCCTCTTATTTAACCATTTTTGCAGTTTTGACCAGAGTTGAGTGCTGGCTTTGACCAGTTGACCAGTGTTGACCAGTTTGATTGTCCAATAGTAGCCTGACACGTGGCACATAGAGTCTCTCTCCAGAATTAGTGTTTGCTGCCCTTATCCTTGTTGTTGTCGCAGGTGTAAGGTGCAATGACGGCTGCTCCGTTTCTCCGACAAGGATGAAGCTGCGTCAATGGTGGACGATGCGGTAGTGGCTGCTGCGCGGAACATCGACGAGTTGTAGATCTGTGGTGAATGCGTGATGGCCATGCTCCACGGATGCGAGATAGTGCAGATCCAATGGTTACGTTGTTGCTCCGCGTTTCTTCTCCGCTGCTATAGGTTCGTTCTAGTGCGAGGTTCACTTACTAGTGTTGTTCGAAGGTGTGCTGCTGCGAACATGGTTGCAGGTGCAGTACAAAAATGGAGGTTCTCGCGTGAAGCTGCTGCTATGGTTTCCTTGCGGAGAAGATAACTCGCGATGGTGGCTGCAAGATGTGTGGAGGCGCTGCAGTTGCGAACAGAGATGGTGGCTCACGGTGGCGCGAGGTTGGTGAATGGTGCAGGTACGGCGAGGTTCAGATGCGTGAAGGTTGACGAGATAATGGAGGTTGTAGGTGCGGTGGAGATGGAGAAGCGTGATGATGATGGTGCGCGATGCCTCATGGTGGTTGAAAATGCGGCGGCTGCCGTGGAGCGTCATGGTGGCGGCTAGGGTTTGAAGAAAATTAAGGTTTCTGTTTTGGAGATGAGGATGATGACGTGGCAGCCTTCCATTGGACATCTTGTTAGTGCAAGGATTGTTGCCACGTGGCTTGTTCTGGTTGGCCAATTTTAAAAGTTGAGGATTGCCAAATCGCAACTTATGAGTGAATGAAGTTTAAGTGGTAGGAGGGGGCAACTTAGTAAAATGGGGGTGCAGAACAAGTTTTTGGGGTCCACTTGCAGCAGGAGTGTGCAAATAAAATTTGGGGGTGCATTTAGCTCCTGATTTATTCTTTTCAAGAATTTCCTGATTTGGGACTCATTTTTTAACTTTCAATATTTCGAATCCACACTATTAAGCGGCCTGGGTCGAACACCGTTAACTCGTGGTTAATTCGTTTAAGTTCCCCACCCTTACCACAAGTAAGTGGCCTGGGTCGAACACCCTTAACTTGTGGTTAATTCGTTTAAGTTCCCCACCCTTACCACAAGTAAGCGGCCTGGGTCGAACACCCTTAACTCGTGGTTAATTCGTTTAAGTTCCCCACCCTTACCACAAGTAAGCGACCTGGGTCGAACACCCTTAACTCGTTGTTAATTCGTTTAAGTTCCCCACCCTTACCACATGTAAGCGGCCTGGGTCAAACACCCTTAACATACAATCGATTGCGCCATACATAACATACACCACAAATCATCAAAACCCAGCATACACAATAACATACAGAACATTAATCGCATTAAGCATAAACGCAAAGAAATGTGCCAATGTAATGAACATAATGTACCAGTGATTACAAACATAGACTCAATAATACTTTTAAATCATTAAAAAATCAATGTCCTATTCTGCTGAATCATGGGCCACCTCCGTAGCATCATCCACCTTCTCTTCTTCGGCCAACTCCTTCTCTACCTCCTCGTCTAGACTGCTCTAATCCTCCTTGATAAGCTTCCCATCAACAACGTCCTTGTTCACATCAAATTTTGAGTCAGCTGCGTCAACTTCTTGATGAAAAAAGGCGCTTGCCGCAATCCCTTCTCAAAGTCGTTGATATGCTCTTGGATGATGCAATTCTTCAAGTCGTCAAGTTCACCTACGGCACCATCGTACTTGTCTTTCAATTCATCATAATCTGCCTCCAAATCTTCTATCTTCTTATTCAGTTTTCTCTCCGAGTCCAAACACTGGACCTTCCAAGTTCCCAGCCTTTTTCTCTCTTCTTCTCAACTCTCCCTTTCCTTCTTCCACACAGCTCTCTCATCCTCTAACTTGTCGACCTTTCCCTGTAACTCCTCCACTTTCTCCCTACCTCCTTCCTTTACTTCCGATCGATACAGAGACCCAACACGGTGGCTCAATATCAATGCCTTACTTCCAAACTCAACCATCGTCCTCACAATATGATATGCCTCCATACCGTCAATGGAGTTGATGATGGTATCTGGGAGGTTGATCGCAATATCTTTTCTGACAGATATTTTCGGCAACTCAATCAAGCCGAACTCAGGTCCCTTCACCCCGCTGGCAGATCCCGCCCCACTAACCGGCCCCGAACCGAGTAATGCAGCCCTCATCTTCTTCACATCCTTCCCCTTGTCGGGTCGAGGCGATAACTCGGCCTTCCTCTTGGTCCCGCCATGCACGTGCACCTAGACCAACGATTCATGGAGGTTGGGAACGTCAGTCTTCCTGACGTCCTTGGCCTTAGCAGCCATTTCGTTGCTCAACGTCTAGAAGAGCGCTAAATTCTTCTTCCCCGATTGCGCCATGTACCCTACAATAACATATCAAACCTCGGTTAAGACAACTTAGAATAATTAACACAGTTTAAGTAATAAACAGATACCTTCAATATCAATAATTGGGTGCACTGAATTATAAACTCTAATTAGGCCCTTAGTGGGCAACTTATTAGTAAACTTCATCAAAGTCTCCACCACCTCATTATCCCCTGCCGACAACTCGTCGGTACCCATATCCTTATACCGAGAGGGGGTTCTTGTCCAGCTAAACGGGAACTTCGTACTCTCATCTACGTTCAAGAAATGGGACTTGCCCTCTTCCTTCACCACAACTTTAAAGTATCCATCCTTAAAATGCTTGAAGGACTGAGAAAATGCGACCAATCTGCTGATGTTGGGGCGACTTATCAGAGACAGCCAAGTAGTTGATTGGCGAGGCCTAGTATCATAGAAGTATATAAATGCATAAGGAGAAGGCTGCAGATATAGGGATTGGCACAAAACGCGAAAGGCTTGCATATAAGCCCAACTGTTCGGATGTAGTTGTGTGGGTGCAACGTTCAACGAACGCAACACACCCATGGTGAAGTCGTCCATCGGCAACCGCACATGTAACTGAGAGAAGTGGCACATGTACATGTAGAAGAAATTTTTGGTTGCTCGCTCCTGCCCGTGGCATACGCGGTCGATGGCGCTCACCCTCTCCAAGGAAACAATACCCCCGCTCACACCTTTTGCGATAACAGGTGTACAATTCAGCTGAGAGTTCAACAGGCGAGACAACCAAAATAAGGATGATTGGTTATGAACGTCGGTAGCCACCCATCCATAGCCGCCCTTGGCCGGCCAGTTACTCTCCGCCAACTCCTCTAGAGGGTCTTCTCGAACCTCCCTCACCGTCTCCATAGGGATTCCACCTACCATTACCCCGGAGCTGGAGCTCTCCTCTTCAACATGTCGACCTCTACTCCTCCCAGACTTTATACTCTCACTACTAGACATAGACAATGACACACTATCGCTACTAGACATACCTTTTCTCTTTTCTGGAAAGATGACGGCTGAAACTAGGAACAAGTCAGACAGGAAAACGCACACAAGATCTCTGAATGAAAATTCTCGCGAATGAACCAACAAACCCTTACTCGTTGTAAAATCTACATTTATAGGTCAGAATCCCAAATGGTAGAACCCATTCCCGCCAAAATGACAACCTATACCAATAGCACAATCAATCCAAAAGGCATGAGTGTTAAAAACGACGGCGCAAAACTTCTTTTGATTTGACCTCTGACATCCCTTCACCTACCATCAACCCTTTCTCGCCTTTAGCCTTAACACTGTTCATCACACTTAAAGGCTGAGGGACTGTTGTACCACACCTAGCTGGCCCCGCTAGCATATCAACACACATCACCCTTGAGCGACACCTATGTCGGTCAAGGCTGGGGGACTGGTGTACCACACCAAGCCAATTTAAATAATAATAAAACGATCACCCTACCTATATACCCAAGCACTCAAGTAACCAGCCTAGGCTGGGCTGACTTGAGCCTAGCCGGCCTAAACTGGTAACACAAACCACCAAGAAAAGTAGTCGGTTTAGGCCGACAACATCAATATACTTAGCAAAATAAAAGCCCCCCTAGTATTCAACGAGTCCACCTAAGGGCCTAGGTTAGGGCCTAGGCCCACTTACAGCCCAAACTAGGGCCCAAGCTGGGGCCCAGCCCTTGATATAACCAGACATAATTAATGCTCTATAAATACACGTGGACCCTAGTAATTAAAGGTACGCATTCATTACTCCATTAATCACCTGATTTGATCTTTTGAGAGCTTTGACTCACTTGAGCTTCGGAGTCCCTTCTGCAGGTAATCCCTCCTAGGTCCAAGCCGACCTGTACCAATCGAGAAAAGGCCAACTAAGGAGATAGCGGACTACAATGGGTAAGGTGACGCTTGTGCCTGACTTATCTTGTTTGTTCTCTGCAGGAACAAAAATGTATAAATGAAAGTAACATATTTAAATAAAAAAAATATTTAAAAGATAATAATGTAATAAAAAAATTATAATTAAAAATTACTTTTTAAACCTTATTTCATGACAATTTTCAAATTTTCATTATTTTTACATTGTTTTCATAATTATGCTAAAAAATAAATTGCGAACATAATTGTAATCTTAATAACACCCTCAAACCATTCCATAGCAGAGATGATTGAAAAATAGAGGAATTTCCCTCTTCCTTCCCTCTTTCTCCCTCATCGTTGATTGGATGGAGAGAGATAGGATTAATTCAAGTGGATTAGTGTGTGAAGCTTATCTTGTTCACTTTAAGGGGATTAACGGTGAAAGTAAGTGGATTTAGAGTAAAGTTTGTTGATGTTTGTGAGTGATTTGATGGATGTGATAGATTAAAAATTATATTTAAATCATAAAAAAACAAGATTACCAAATTGTACTTTATTTTAAAAATAATTAAAAATTATCATTATATAAGTTTGATTTATCGTAGAAAAGATATGAAAATGTATAAATCAAAGTAACATATATTAATAAAAAAATTTAAAAGATAATGTAATAAAAAAATTTATAATTAAAAATTAATATTTAAACCTTATTTTATCATAATTTTCAATTTTTTGTTATTTTTACATCGTTTTAATGATTATAGTAAAAAATAAATTGCGGACATAATTGTAATCTTGATATCAGCCTCAAACCATTGCATAACAGAGATGATTGAAAAATATATTATAACAATTAGAAATTTAAAAGTAAGATATTTTAATAAAGAAATATTTAAAAGATAATGTCATAAAAAAATTTATAATTAAAAATTAATTTTTAAAACTTATTTTATAACAATTCTCAAATTCTCGTTATTAATTATTTTTGTAAAAATAATTTCAAAAGCCATATTTTTACATCATTTTCATAATTCAGCTGAAAACTAAATTGCGGACATAATTGTAATCTTGATATCACCCTTAAACAAAGACATAACAGAGATGATCTAAAAATAGAAGAATATCCCTCTTCGTTCCCCTCTCTCTCCCTCAAGGTGCATTGGATTGACAGGGAGAGGATGACATCAAGTGGATTACAGTGTGAAGTTTGTGTTGTTCACTTTAAATGGATTAAAGATGAAAGTGGGTGGATTAAGAATATAGTTTGTTAAAGTTTGTAAGCAATTTGATGGATGTGATAGATTAAAAATTATATTTAAATCAAACAAAAACAAGATTACCAAATTGTACTTTATTTTAGAAATAATTAAAAATTATTATTATATAAGTTTGATTTATCGTAGAAAAAATATGAAAATATATAAATGAAAGTAAGGTATTTTATTAAAAAAATATTTAAAAGATATTGTAATAAAAAATTTATAATTAAAAATTATTTTTTAAACATTATTTTATAACAATTTTCAAATTTTCGTTATTTTTACAACATTTTCATAATTATGCTAAAAAATAAATTGCTTACATAATTATGACTCCCTCTTCCTTCCTCTCTTTCTCCCTCCTCGTTGATTGGATGGAGAGAGATATGATGAATTCAAGTGGATTAGAGTGTGAAGGTTATCTTATTCACTTTAAGGGGATTAAGGGTGAAAGTGAGTGGATTTAGATGTTTGTGAGTGATTTGATGGATGTGATAGATTAAAAATTATATTTAAATCATAAAAAACATGATTACCAAATTGCACTTTATTTTAAAAATAATTAAAAATTATCATTATATAAGTTTGATTTATTGTAGAAAAAATATGAAAATGTATACATCAAAGTAAGATATTTTAGTAAAGAAATATTTAAAAGATAATGTCCTAAAAAAACTTATAATTAAAAATTACTTTTTAAACCTTATTTTATAACAATTCTCAAATTTTCGTTATTAATTATTTTTGTAAAAATAATTTCAAAAGCCATATTTTCTCATCATTTTCATAATTAAGGTTAAAAATAAATTGCGTACATAATTGTAATCTTGATATCACCCTTAAACCAAGATATACCAGAGATGATCTAAAAATAGAAGAATATCCCTCTTCGTTCCCCTCTCCCCCTCAAGGTTGATTGGATTGACAGGAAGAGGATGACATCAAGTGGATTACAGTGTGAAGTTTGTGTTGTTCACTTTTAGTGGATTAAAGATGAAAGTGGGGTGATTAAGATTAAAGTTTGTTAAAGTTTGTGAGTGATTTGATGGATGTGATAGATTAAAATTATATTTAAATCAAAGAAAAACAAAATTACCAAATTGTACTTTATTTTAAAGATAATTAAAATTTATTATTATATATTTTAATAAAAAAATATTTAAAAGATAATGTAACAAAAAATTTATAATTAAAAAAAAATTTAAACATTATTTTATAACAATTTTTAAATTTTCGTTATTTTTACATCGTTCCGATAATTATGCTAAAAAATAAATTGCGTACATAATTGTAATCTTGATACCATCCTCAAACTATTGCATAACAGACATGATTGAAAAATAGAGGAATTTCCCTCTTTGTACCCTCTCTCTCCCTCATCGTTGATTGGAGGGAAAGAGATAGGATGAATTCAAGTGGATTACAGTGTGAAGCTTATCTTTTTCACTTTTAGGGGATTAAGGGTGAAAGTGAGTGGATTTAGAGTAAAGTTTGTTGATGTTTGTGAGTGATTTGATGGATGTGATAGATTAAAAGTTATATTTAAATCATAAAAAACAAGATTACCAAATTGCACTTTATTTTAAAAATAATTAAAAATTATCATTATATAAGTTTGATTTATCGTAGGAAAATATGAAAATGTATAAATCAAAGTAACATATTTTAATAAAAAAAATTAAAAGATAATGTAATAAAAAATTTTATAATTCAAAATTAATTTTTAAACCTTATTTTATAACAATTTTCAAATTTTTGTTGTTAATTATTTTTGTAAAAATAATTTAAAAAGGCCAATTTTTTACATCATTTTCATAATTAAGCTGAAAAATAATTGCGAACATAATTGTAATCTTGATATCACCCTTAACCCAATACATAACATAGATGATCTAAAAATACAAGAATATCCCTCTTCGTTCCCCTCTCTCTCCTCAAGGTTGATTGGATTGATAGGGAGAGGATGACATCAAGTGGATTAAAGTGTGAAGTTTGTGTTGTTCACTTTAAATGGATTAAAGATGAAAGTGGTTTGATTAAGAATATAGTTTGTTAAAATTTGTGAGCGATTTGATGGATGTAATAGATTAAAATTTATATTTAAATCAAACAAAAACTAGATTACCAAATTGTACTTTATTTTAAAAATAATTAAAAATTATTATTATATAAGTTTGATTTATCGTACAAAAAATATGAAAATGTATAAATGAAAGTAATGTATTTTAATAAAAAAATATTTAAAAGATTATGTAATAAAAAATTTATAATTAACAATTATTTTTTAAACATTATCTTATAACAATTTTCAAATTGTCGTTATTTTTACATCGTTTTCATAATTATGCTAAAAAATAAATTGCTTACATAATTATAATCTTGATATCACTCTCAAACCATTGCATGATAGACATGATTGAAAAATAGAGGAATTTCCCTATTCCTTTTGTCTCTCTCCTTCATCATTGATTGGAGGGAGAGGGATAGGTTGAACTCGGGTGGATTAGAGTGTGAAGCTTATCTTATTCACTTTAAAAGGATTAAAGGTGTAAGTGAGTGGATTTATAGTAAAATTCGTTGATGTTTGCGAGTGATTTGATGGATATGATAGATTAAACATTATAATTAAAAAATAAAAAAACAAGATTACCTAATTGTACTTTATTTTAAAAATAATTAAAAATTATCATTATATAAGTTTTATTTATCGTAGAAAAAATATGAAAATGTATAAATGAAAGTAACATATTTTAATAAAAAAAATATTTAAAAGATAATGTCATAAAAAAATTATAATTAAAAATTACTTTTTAAACCTTATTTCATAACAGTTTTCAAATTTTCGTTATTTTTACATCATTTTAATAATTATGCTAATAAATAAATTTCGGACATAATTGTAATCTTGATATCACCCTCAAACCATTGCAGAACAGAGATGATTGAAAAATAGAGGAATTTCCCTCTTCATTCCTCTCTTTCTCCCTCCTCGTTGATTGGATGGAGAGAGATATGATGAATTCAAGTGGATTAGAGTGTGAAGCTTATCTTTTTCACTTTAAGGGGATTAAGGGTGAAAGTGAGTGGATTTAGAGTAAAGTTTGTTGATGTTTGTGAGTGATTTGATGGATGTGATAGATTAAAAATTATATTTAAATCATAAAAAACAAGATTACCAAAATGCACTTTATTATAAAAATAATTAAAAATTATCATTATATAAGTTTGATTTATTGTAGAAAAAATATGAAAATGTATACTTGAAAGTAAGATATTTTAGTAAAGAAATATTTAAAAGATAATGTCCTAAAAAAATTTATAATTAAAAATTACTTTTTAAACCTTATTTTATAACAATTCTCAAATTTTCGTTATTAATTATTTTTGTAAAAATAATTTCAAAAGCCATATTTTCTTATCATTTTCATAATTAAGGTTAAAAATAAATTGCGTACATAATTGTAATCTTGATATCACCCTTAAACCAAGATATACCAGAGATGATCTAAAAATAGAAGAATATCCCTCTTCGTTCCCCTCTCCCCCTCAAGGTTGATTGGATTGACAGGAAGAGGATGACATCAAGTGGATTACAGTGTGAAGTTTGTGTTGTTCACTTTTAGTGGATTAAAGATGAAAGTGGGGTGATTAAGATTAAAGTTTGTTAAAGTTTGTGAGTGATTTGATGGATGTGATAGATTAAAATTATATTTAAATCAAAGAAAAACAAAATTACCAAATTGTACTTTATTTTAAAGATAATTAAAATTTATTATTATATAAGTTTGATTTATCATAGAAAAAATATTAAAATGTATAAATGAAAGTAACATATTTTAATAAAAAAATATTTAAAAGATAATGTAACAAAAAATTTATAATTAAAAAATATTTTTTAAACATTATTTTATAACAATTTTTAAATTTTCATTATTTTTACATCGTTTTGATAATTATGCTAAAAAATAAATTGCGTACATAATTGTAATCTTGATATCATCCTCAAACTATTGCATAACAGACATGATTGAAAAATTGTGGAATTTCCCTCTTACTACCCTTTCTCTCCCTCATCGTTGATTGGAGGGAGAGAGATAGGATGAATTCAAGTGGATTAGAGTGTGAAGCTTGTCTTTTTCATTAAGGGGATTAACGGTGAAAGTAAGTGGATTTAGAGTAAAGTTTGTTGATGTTTGTGAGTGATTTGTTCGATGTGATAGATTAAAAATTATATTTAAATCATAAAAAACAACATTACCAAATTGCACTTTGTTTTAAAAATAATTAAAAATTATCATTATATAAGTTTGATTTATCGTAGAAAAAAAATGAAAATGTATAAATGAAAGTAAGATATTTTAATAAAGAAATATTTAAAAGATAATGTCATAAAAAAATTTATAATTAAAAATTACATTTTAAACATTATTTTATAACAATTCTCAAATTTTTGTTATTAATTATTGTTGTAAAAATAATTTCAAAAGCCATATTTTTACATCATTTTCATAATTAAGCTGAAAAATAAATTGCGTACATCATTGTAATCTTGATATCACCCTTAAACCAAGACATAACAGAGATGATCTAAAAATAGAAGAATATCCCTCTTTGTTCCCCTCTCTCCCTCAAGGTTTATTGGATTGACAGGGAAAAGATGACATCAAGTGGATTACAGTGTGAAGTTTGTGTTGTACAATTTAAGTGGATTAAAGATGAAAGTGGGCTGATTAAGATTATAGTTTGTTAAAGTTTGTGAGTGATTTGATGGATGTGATAGATTAAAAATTATATTTAAATCAAACAAAAACAAGATTATCAAATTGTACTTTATTTTAAAAATAATTAAAAATTATTATTATATAAGTTTGATTTATCGTAGAAAAAATATGAAAATGTATAAATGAAAGTAACATATTTTAATAAAAAAAATTTAAAATATAATGTAATAAAAAATTTATAATTAAAAATTATTTTTTAAACATTATCTGATAACAATTTTTAAATTTTCGTTATTTTTACATCTTTTTCATAATTATGCTAAAATATAAATTGCGTACATAATTGTAATCTTGATATCATCCTCAAACCATTGCATAACAGACATAAATAGAGGAATTTCCATCTTCCTACCCTCTCTTTACCTCATCGTTGATTGGAGGGAGAAAGATAGGATGAATTCAAGTGGATTAGAGTGTGAAGCTAATCTTTTTCACTTTAAGGGGATTAACGGTGAAAGTGAGTGAATTTAGAGTAAAGTTTGTTGAAGTTTGTGAGTGATTTGATGGATGTGATAGATTAAAAATTATATTTAAATCATAAAAAAACAAGAGTACTGTTATGAATTATTGGTCGTCCATTGATTTATAACAATTACTCATATGATTGATAATCATATTATGCATTACTCTTTATGTAATATTTGTATTTACTATTTGATTTCATATCCTTTCTAGGTTACCATGTTGTATCTATA
>Ga0214544_1012031_pt1 | contig 11542 bp, 10 predicted proteins | sample CNSS3metaG_FD_160074 | JGI IMG/M metagenome (GOLD analysis project Ga0214544, IMG submission 160074) | Root nodule microbial communities from cowpea collected in UCLA plant growth center, Los Angeles, California, USA - CNSS3 | ecosystem: Host-associated > Plants > Roots > Nodule | place: USA...
AATCGAAAAATGGTCAAAAGAAAGAAAAATCCCTATTTGACCCTATTTGGAATTGGATTTAGAATCTGAATTTTTTGAGTATTATTAAAGGATCTATGGAGAGAAATATACAAAGTTTTTTTCTGATCGACTCTTTTTCAAATACAAAAATATTAATATAAAATTTATATACAAGATAAGATTCAATTATGAATTTAGGATAATTACATTATATAATAGGATATTTACATTATATATTTAATAGATTCTAATAGAATTCTTTAAAATTATTTTATTTTGATGTTTAGATATTGAAATCACTTTTTTTTTATACAAATCCATTTTGATGCACTTCTCACACAATACAAACACTTTTCCAAATCTCTATGGATATGGCATTTGTTGTTCTACATCTACCTAGTATACTTGTTAGAAAATTGATTGCCTCTAGGCATCAACAAGTTAAGAAAACTAGTGTTATAAGGGTATATTATGACTTTTATTAGTGTATAAAAAAAGACATTTCATTAGAATTTAAAAAATTAAAGTAAACAAACATTTAAGATATTTTTTCCTTTTATATTTTTTTAAATTTGTTTTTAAAATTTTATCAACTATAATAAATGTTTGGTTCTCATGAAATTTAATGTGTATTCTAATTTGAAATGTATACAATTATAATTTCTTTCTAAATATTTGATATTGAAGAAACAAACCTCATTTTAATATTGAATATTTAATAATAGCATGTTTCATTTATCATAATTTTGTATTATTTTATAAATATTAATTAATTGATATTGAAATAGTAAGAAAGCGAGTACATGTATGGGTACGAGCATATACCCCATACTTGGTGGGATCAGACAAAAATTTGATACCTATTGAATTTAGGTATGAAGATAAGGAAGAATGTTTTCTCTAGGGATGAGTATGGGATAACAAAACTCATCTTCGTCCCGCCCCGCCCCATTGTCATCCCTACCTAGCAGACTTAAAAACATTGATTTAAATCTGTTTCCCTTTGAACAAACTTGAAACATAAATTTAAATTTGTTATCAGACTAACAGACTTAACGTAGTGCCTTTTATTTACAAAAATGCCACTACGCATGTTTTAGGTTTGTTCCCTTCTAAAGAGACTTAAATTGACAAGTTTAAAGGCCTATTTTTGCACTATCTTGAGTTATACATTACCCCTCTACTTCCTATGTTATTCCCAAGTCTCTTTGGCTTTTCCTAGATTCTCCTTCGTCAAATCATCAATCCTAATCCAAGTTTACAATAATTTCTACAATAGAGATTTAGTACATCATTTTTCACAATCAGACCAATCTAAGTAAGAAAACCTTAGGGATAATATGTTTAACCAAGCCCGATATCATCTCCATTTTCACTTACACAATATTCATTTTTCATCGAAAATCTTGATATCTTTTATAGGTACCCCTTTAAAAGAAGAGGTTTGGTGTCCTTCTATATAGATCCAATGAAAATTGTCGTGTGTAATAATTTTAAATGATGTGACATTACTTTAGTTGACAGTCGAACAACATTTAAACATTTACAATTAACCGCCATCTAACTCCACTCTGACCACCCAATCCTCAACAGCAACGACTTCACCCTTTACACCCATACTCATGAAAGTGCAACCAACACTCAACATGAGACCAACAACCTTGAATCTCCAAACTACACTGCTTGTAGGCCCAATCTACAATCCAGCATCGAAACAGGAACGTGCAATGCATCTTTGTTTCAATGAAGGATAAAAGCAGCCACCTAGTATCCTTGATCATAGCATCGCTCTGTTGTGTAGGTCATGTATGGACCAAGAGAAATGGGGATGTTTAGTGGAGGACTAGAAGAGGTGGAGTCATTTAGTGCGATATTAAATGAGTGTGGTGCTAAAGGAAAGGATGCTTTGAGGCAAGCAAACCCGTTTGGGTCGGTGTGTGTTTTTTGTCTAGTGAGTGTGGGGAAATAGTAATTGTAGTTTGCATTGATTGGATGACATGTGTATTCTACACTAAGAAATGGTTAAGTGTGGAATGCATGTATTAGATGACCCATGCAATTACACTGAGTAGAAAACCCTTTTGGTGTGAGCGTTAAAGGCTGAAGGTGTTATATGTTGTGGTGCACAGGGTTGTCTAGTGCATGTTGCCGCGTGTTGAACGTGGTTCATTGACACGTAGGCTGCTAGTCTCAACCTGCAGCCCAGGCCGAATAATCTCAACCTTCATCCTAGGCTAAATCAACACAACATTAAGTTCAAACCAAAGGTATAAATGTGTTCATTGGGTCAATGGTTTTGATGAGTTGGCTGAGGTCTAAGGTCTAGACTAATTGGCTCGAATCGTAGGTTATGAGGACTAGGCACGAACGAAAGGTCGAGACAAATTGGCCTGGGGCAAAGCGTTAAGTTGAGTTATCTCATGTCAAAGGTTGAGACGATTCGTTCCAAGCCTAGAGTTGACAATTCGAGATGAGTCAACCTAAGTCAAATGTCAAGCTAAGTTGACTCGGGCTAAAATGTAGAGTCTAATTATTGAAATATTTTTTAGAATATAACTTTTCCTAAAGTAAAAATTAATTTTTTTTATCCAAACAAAAAAAATTAAAATCTAAGATATTTCAAGTACTCCATCTAAACAAACTAAGAAATGAAAAAAAAAATCAATTGTAATTAATTCAAATACCATTGAATTTGTTAAAATTGTTAAAATTCCTTATCCAAACACAAGATAAATTCTTCTCCATCTCAAATGGCAATGCATGCCAAAACCTTTCACATCTCAAAATATTCCATTTAACAAATTTTCCTAAATTGGAGTCTTTCCCAATAGGTGGGTTGGCCACACCCGATCTGTGTAGAAATTTTACATCCACGCATGTGAGAATCTCTAGTGAGTGTCAACAAATTAACAACCTCAATGGCCTTCAAGAATTGATTGTGCAAGATATTCCCATGTCTAAAGTCATTTTCTAAAGAGAATTTTTCAATTTACGAAAACTTTTAGGTCTTTCATTTTGGACACTTTGAATTTTTGAACAAACGCACACACACAAGAAGAATATTCAATGTAGTTCATTGTGGTATTTTCATTTATAGAGAATGGGCAAATATATAGCCACGTACAAACCAAATATTAACAAACCAAACTAAATCTTAATATTCCAACTAACTAAAATAAAAACTAACTTAAATCTAATTCACCAAATATAAAATACCGTATCACTTTGCTAAATAAAAACAACTTCGTAATTTAAGATCATCTAACAAAATTAAAGATTATCTAACAAAACTCTCCCATAAGCTTTAAACTTTTCCTTCTTTCATCCGAGCAATTTCCTAAATTCCTAGAACGATGGTGTAGGTAGTGGTTTTGTGAACATATTAGCTTCTACTCTTTGCTTCTTATGTACTCGAGCTCCACACCTCCTTCTTTTACTTTTTCTCTGATGAGGGCTGGGGCTTAAAGGTCCATCATCCTCTTGCTCTAACTCTACTAAACCAGAGGCAAACTCAATCTGCCTAGTCTTTGAACTATTTCGAGCGTCTTCAGGTTCACATTTACTTTGCACGTCATTCAAAGTCATGATCATTGTGAACTTCAACACATTCGAAGTCACGATCACCTTTATTCACCTCTAATTTTTCTTCATTTCTACGTAGGTTGCTAGCCGATCGTGTTTGTCTTTCAAGTACAATACCCGGTTCTTTATTAGAATCGAGTTTCCTTTTTCCACTATCTGACCTATGCTTAAAATATTACTCTTCAGCTCAAGAACATAGTAGACATCCCTGATTTCTCTAACTCGTCCATCCTTAGGCACATGCCAGATTGTTTAACGTCCTTTTACCGCTACCTTGGAATCATCTCCACATAACACTAATCTGGTCTCCATCATGGTGAGTTCGTTAAAGAAACTCTGATCTCCACACATGTGATTGCTCGCTCCAATGCCCAAATACCAGACCGAGCAATTTAAACATCCTGGACTAAGCTCGTCACCTGATCTCCTTTCCTTCACACAGCCCGAACGCAACTCAACATCCTTGTTTTGCATCATCATCAAAATTCCTATCTCCTTATCGTCGTCTTCCTCTGTGAGAATATTTTTCTCCTTTACTGCATTTTGACAAAACTTTGTTATATGACCAACCTTGCCATAGTTGTAGTAGCTTGTTGATCTGCATTCTCTTGCGTAGTGGTTGTGCTTGCCACACCTGAAGCATTCCACCTTTGACTTGGACTGATCTCCTCGACCCCTTTATTGACCATAGTCACACCAGTTCTGCAGTGTGGTCTGATTCGTGTCGTCTTCAACATCATCTCGGTCATGTCCACCTTGTCCTCTACCACCGCGTCCTCTACCTCCAAGACCTTGACCATGAGTGTTCTGAGTTTCATTCAAATCAAGTTGCGCCTGTAGTGCTTGTCACACGATTCGTGCTTCTTCCTTCACCTTTTTTCGTGGGCCTTAAGTGACCCGACAAGTTCTTCCACTAAGAGAACCGACAAGTCTTTTGACTCCTCGATGACGCATACGATGCTCTCGAAATCATATGTTAGTGATCTCAAGATTTTCTCCATAACCCAGCTTCTCGACACTGGCTCTCCATTGCTGCCGAGTTGGTTGACCATCTCCTCTACTTGAGTTACGTACTAGTTACTTGCTCTCTTCCATCTTCAGCCCTTCAAAATTTCCTTTAAGATCTTGAAGCCGAACTTGTCTAACGCGGTCGTTCCCTTTAAACTCTCCTTTTGAAGATGCTACGTTTGCAATCTTTCAAAGCCTGACTCATCCACTACATTGTACATGAAGTATAAGGTCGATTTGTCTTTCACTCACGTCTTTTTTAATGTGGTAATCTGAGTCACCGTCTAATTTGCATCCTCCGCGGATTCTTGGTATCTGATCTTCACTATATCTCATATGTCGTGGGATCCTAGAAGGGTCTTCATTTGTAAACACCAATTATCATAATTGATTTTCTTCGACAATTGTAGCACGGTCATACCGTTAACAACTTTTATCACTGTAGTATTTTCGTTGATAGAGAAAGAGGTATTATATACCCGCGCACAAACCAAATATTAACAAACCAAATTAAATCATAAATAGTCTAACTAATTAAAATAAAAAATAACTTAAATCTCACTCAACAAATATAAACTACATCATAACTTTGATAAATAAAAACAACTCCATAATCTAAAGTTATCTAACAAAATTAAAAATTATCTAACCTTAATAACCATCACTTGGTGGGATACTTAGTTTCTTAATTTTCTTTTAGAAGGAACAATTGAAGGGGATGATCTTGTAGATGCATTGATGAAAAAACTATTGCTTCAGAGACATTTCTTTCTTGAATGGTGCGAGATTTCAAGATCTCGTCTAAAAGGAAATTAGGTACAAATATACATTCTAGATTAATGTCAGAGCCATAATCTTGAGCCAAGCACTTCACTTTAATAAAAAAAAGAAAGACACTTGTTTTTCTAAAAGTTTAACGTGAAGGCTTCTTAAAAGAATATTATGCACACTGAGCTAGGTTCAGGAGAAAAAATATAAAACATATATGGGTCGGTCATAACGCATTTCGAGATTATATAACAAATATTATTAATCTTGCAGACTAACCTAGTTTCTTTAAATATAATACACAATCTAATACTTTTTCACCAAACTATTCTTTGTTCTTCAAAAACATTCCGCGATATTTTCTATAAAAAGTCTTTTGAATTGAATTCTGAAATCCAATTGATCAATAATGCAGCCCTTAAAGTGCCTTTCTAAAAGGTTTAACGTTCAATAAACAATAAAAAAATTTTAAAAAATTTAAAAACGGACATGTAATACTCCATTTAATGTCGTTATTACACTACTAACAGAAAAGATTTGATTGTATTAAATTTTCCTCAAAATAAAGACTAAATTGAGATAAGAAAAAAATTTACTTTAACCTTGAATATAATACACAATCTATTACTTTTTCACCAACTATTATTTGATCTTTAAACATTCCGCGATATTTTCTATAAAAAAGTCTTTTGAATTGAATTCTGAAATCCAATTTATCAATAATGCACGCTGAGCTGGGTTCACGAGCAAAAATATAAAACTTATATGGGTCTGTCATAACCGACTTCGAGATTACATGTAAAAAATATTAATCTTTGCAGCAGTAACCTGGATTTTTGAATATAATATTTATTTTACATTATCCTTTAAATTTTCACGTATAAACTTTTATATAATATATATATTTCGTCCTAAAATTTCTTATGATACTCTTTGAAATGATGATAAGTCCATAGACTGTTTTACTCACTTCAATTATTTGATGGAGTTGGCTTCTTCATCATCTTCATTCTTCCTAAAATCGGAACCCCATTTCATATACGATGTGTTCATCAACTTTTGGGGAGAAGACATCCGGAGAAAATTCGTTTCTCATCTTCATTCTGTTCTTTTACAAGCTCAAGTCAAAATATTGATTAACGAGGAGAACCTGCAGGAGGGAATTACGCTGGAAGAGCACATGCGAGCAATAGCAGCCTCAAAGATTGCAATAATCGTTTTCTCCAAAACATACACTGAATCTACCTGTTGTCTTCGTGAGCTTGAAAAAATCATCGAATGCCGGGAAACTTTTGGCCAAATAGTTCTGCCAGTATTTTACGAGCTTTATCCATTCGATGTACGTTATCAACAAGATGACTTTGGAAAATCGTTGGAAGAAACTGGACACAAAAGCTATTCAGGAGAACAACTAGAACATGCATTATCCAGTTGGAGCCGTGCACTCAACATAGCTGCAAGTATCACTGGTTGGGATGTCAAAGATTTCAGGTTTGAGAAATGAATCCTTCGTTCTTTCATTCGTTCTTGAGATTGAATGAAGTATATGTTAAGGTTTGATTTAATTGTCGTAATACATTGACATTCATTTTGAAGGCATGATGCTGAACTTGTGGAGGAAATTGTTAGCCGCGTTCAGGCGTTATTGGACTATCAAGACTTGTTTATTACCCAATTTCCTGTTGGATTAGAGTCCCGTGTGGAAAAGGTGATTGGATGTATTGAAAATCATTCCACCAAAGTGTGCATGATAGGGATATGGGGAATGGGAGGATCAGGTAAAACTACCTTAGCCAAAGCCATCTACAATCAAATTTATCATCCATTTATTGGTAAGAGTTTTATTAAAAATGTTAGAGAAGTTAGGGATCAAGTAAATAGGCATGTTGATTTGCAAGAAAAATTTCTTTATGAGGTTCTTAAATCCAAGTTTGAGGTTAAAACCATTGGGATGGGAAGAAGTATCATCGAGAATGAACTTTCTAAAAAAAAGTTGCTGATTGTGCTTGATGATGTGAATGAGTTTTGCCATTTAGAAAACCTATGCGGGAATCGTGAATGGTTTGGTCAAGGAAGTGTGATAATCATTACCACTAGAGATGTTCGAGTACTGAACCAACTCAAAGTTGATTTTGTTTATAAGATGGATGTGATGAACGAAAATGATTCCCTTGAGCTTTTATGTTGGCATGCCTTTAGAGATGCAAAACCAAGTGAAGACTTCAATGAACTTGCCAGAAACATAGTTACTTATTGTGGAGGACTACCACTAGCTCTTGTGGTCCTTGGTTCCCATTTATATGATAAGACATTGGAAATGTGGGAAAGTGTAACTTTAAAGCTACAAATATTTCCTGATGAACGCATTCTACGAAATTTGGAAAAAGGTTTTGAAGCTTTATGTGATGACATGGAAAAGGATATATTTCTTGATGTATGTTGTTTCTTTATTGGTAAAGATAGAGGCTATGTCACAGAGATACTAAATGGCTGTGGACTACATGCTGATATTGGAATGACAATTCTCATAGAACGTGGTCTTATAAAAGTTGAAAGGAACAATAAACTTGAAATGCATCCTTTGTTACGAGATATGGGAAGAGATATTATTCGTCGAAGATGGCCAAAGGAACCGGGGAAAAGGAGTCGATTATGGTTTCATGAGGATGTAAAATATGTACTGCAAAATAAAACTGTAAGAGCATTCTTTATATATATGATTTAGAAACTTCTTTTGAAAGTGTTTTCTTTTTCAATGCAACGCATGTGTTGTTAACTTGTTAGACTCAGGACCAAGTATGATTGATCAACAAATATTGAGAGATTTCCCAATTGTATTTCTTTGCTATATTCATCACAGGGGTCGAAAGCTACTGAAGGATTGACCCTGAAATTGCATTCAACCAACAGAGATTGCTTCAAAGCTCATGCTTTCAAGGAAATGAAGAGGTTGAGACTGCTACAACTGGATCATGTGCAACTTGTTGGAGATTATGGGTACCTTTCGAAACAACTGAGATGGATTTGTTGGCAAGGGTTTCCTTCACAATACATTCCAAACAACTTTCGTATGGAAAATGTAATTGCAATTGATTTAAAGCATAGTCATCTTCAACTCGTCTGGAAACAACCCCGGGTATTTATTACATAGTTTTTCCGTTTAGAACTCATGAGTTAATCAACATAGATATAGTGTAATTGGTTCTTGTTATAACTACTTCATTTTTCTATTTTATTTCTCTAATCTTTTCTCAAAAAATCATCTTTGTAGGTTTTAGAGGGGTTAAAATTCCTTAATCTTAGTCACTCCAAGTACTTGAGAGAAACACCTGATTTTTCAGGACTACCAAGTCTTGAACAACTTATTCTAAAAGATTGCCCAAGTTTGTGCAAGGTACACCCATCCATTGGAGATCTCTGTAATCTACTACTGATTAATTTGAGGGACTGCACAAGTCTAACCAGTCTCCCCATAGAGGTATATAAGTTGAAATGTTTAAAAACTTTCATCCTCTCTGGTTGTTTCAAGATTGACATAGTGAAGGAAGATATAATGCAGATGGAATCCTTGATAACACTAATTTCTGAAAATACTGTTGTGAAACAAGTGCCTTGTTCAATTGTAAGCTCAAAACACATGGCATATATATCCTTGCGTGGATTTGAAAGATTGTCACATAATATTTTTGCTTCTATCATTCGGTCTTGGATTTCACCAACAACGAATTCCCAATCTTATATTAGTCCATTGTGCCTTGATACGAACAATGATAATTGGGGAGAACTTGCGCCATTGCATAGCTGCCTCACAAATCTTCGAAGTATGTTGGTTCAATGTGACACGGAGGTTCAACTATCTATGCAACTAAACAAAATTCTTGTCGAATACGGTGCAAATTTTATAGAATCAGGAATTTCAAATCATCATTTGAGTTTTTCTTTGATCGGTGTTGGAAGTTGCAATGAATTCTTCAACACTCTCAACGATAATGTTTCTAAGGTTCCTTCTCTACCTCTGACCTTTGTGTGCATACCTTCATCATTCATTACTTTGGAGTATCTAAATTGAACTAAAAATGCCCATATTTGTAATTTGGAATGATAAAATAGTGATCGTTGGTGATTATTTGAGTAGAAAAATTACATACATGACTAAGACTTTGATCTGCTGGCACAGGGATTCGCAAGGAGTGAGTGTTGTGATGTTCCTCTTCCAGGTGACAACCATCCTTATTGGCTGAGCCATATTGGTCATGGAAATTCTGTTTCTTTCACTATGCCTAAGGATTGTGAGATGAAGGGAATAGCTTTGTGTGTTGTTTATTTATCAACCCCTGAAATGGTGGCAACTGAATGTTTTAGAAGTGTGTTAATTGTTAATTACACAAAGTGCACATGCCATATACACAACCATGGCACAGTAATGTCCTTTAATGATGAAGATTGGCATGGCATAATGTCAAATTTAGAGTCTGGAGACAAGGTGGAGTTTTTTGTGAGTTTTGGTCATGGATTGGTGTTCAAGAACACAGCAGTCTATTTGATATACGGTCACTAAAAATGACTTGGAAAGAGAACATTGGAGAAAAAATAAAAACAGATTCATTCATGTTCATAAATAAAATTGTAATGCGACTTCTGGTAAGGCATTATCTTCTTTGGAACAGCAGGATCCCTTTAGTTATGGAATTAATCCTTGTGTCCTTGATTGCTATTTATAGTTAAGAAATTAAATGTTTATATTGCTCTGTCTCTCACTTTTCATATTATATCTTCTTGGCGGTGGTTGAGTTGTTTATTATACTTTCTAGTTGCTCATTCTCTTATTTTTATGTGTAATAATATTAATGATTAGTAAATTATGGTTATTGTTTGTGGTTGTAATAAAATCCGGTGTACAAGAACAACTTCTTTCATTTTTTTGTTTGGAGAATTCCATTAGTTTAGTTTCTAATTTTCTAAACAAAGTATTTCATCACTTTTAAGCTTGATTGCGTGGAGTTGAAAAATTGATGGGGGTATAATTTTTATAACTTTCCAATATTTTATAGTGATGGAGCTGATACTTGAACTTGAGCATTTATTTGGGTGCATTTTATATCAAAATTTTTAATTGTATACGATTTCGCCAAACACTCCTAATTTGTTGTTTAAAAGTTTATATTATGTTTTGAAGAGTTGAAAAGAAATGATAAAGGAAAGTTGGAAAGGAAGTGAAGATGTATTTTTCACTGCTACATGTATAATAATCAGTAACAATTATAAAATGTTACTAAATTATAAAAAATGTTATTAATATTATTTAAAAACATTATACCACATGTTATACCCTATGTTACTAATAATTATAATTATTAGTGATATTTTTACAATTGAAACATTTATAAAAATGTTATTAGATACCTTTAGTCAAATTTATTTAATGAAAATGTAACATTTTAACAAATGTTACTAATATACTATGTTACTTGATAATAATACATAAGCATAGGAGTAAAAAAACTAATATTATACAGTGTTATTGAGAAACTATCTTAGACTTAACAAATACACACATTTATTGTCTGATGATAATTCAAATCTAGAGAATGAGTAAGAAAATTAATAATATCTAATGATATGTTTCTGAACATCTCATAATTATTAATTATTATTTTTCACATACAAATAGACAAAATGGTCGAATCATCCAAACTTTAACAAAATTCATCTACATAATCGACTTCCTTATCAATGAGTTTTATGACTACAATCAAAGAAATCATGGGAATAATAGGAATAATGACCAAGTATGGTGAAAGTAGACTTTCAGAGAGGCAGAGATAAGAGTTTACCACAATAAAAACAATGTATTTTGATAAATGATTCATCTTGAATATTCGACTATTATCCCTCATTGAATGAAGTTATATTTCAAAATTTCACTCAGTCCTGCTGCATCTTGTGTTAAACAATCAAAAAAAGTCGAATAATAAACCATACATTTACCTGTTACAACAACATAAATTCTTTAGTTAATCAATCTTTTTTCTCTCGGACAGAATGCTACGAAGTAGGACACTAGTGCTAACTGTTGTTTTAATTCTAAGGGTCCAAATTGATAATTTTTTACAGAAAAAAAAAAAATCATAAGTTGGGATTGCATTGAGTAGGTTCCATGCCTCAGTGGGATGGACTTCATCCC
>Ga0214544_1012032_pt1 | contig 11541 bp, 7 predicted proteins | sample CNSS3metaG_FD_160074 | JGI IMG/M metagenome (GOLD analysis project Ga0214544, IMG submission 160074) | Root nodule microbial communities from cowpea collected in UCLA plant growth center, Los Angeles, California, USA - CNSS3 | ecosystem: Host-associated > Plants > Roots > Nodule | place: USA...
ATTTTATTTTTTTTAAATAAAAATTATATTAAATTTATAAATATTTTTATTTTAATTTTTTTTAAATTTTTTTTTTTTTTTTTTTTACTTTAATAAATTTTTTTTAAGAATGAAGATGAATGCCTTAAATGCGGACCGAACTGTTTGAACAATTTGGATATTTCTAGGAAGCAGCAAATACAAGAGTCCAGAGACCTGACCGTCGCATGATGAACCTATTGATGTTGTCACGTGATTAATTCCACCCGCAACCTCTTCCTCTGCTCCTTCTCTCCCTATATATAAGTCCCCAACACAAACAAACCTACGCTAAAACCACAGCACGCAAAAGGGGAAACAAACACACATTTTTTTTTTTTATTATTATTACTGTACACACCACCTTCATCACCATATTCTCTCTCTCTCAACCTTAATCATGGAGAATATGGAGAATATTGGTGAAGAGTACAAGCATTACTGGGAGACCACCATGTTCCTCCAGACCCAGGAGCTTGACAGGTAAAACTTAACGTTCATTAATTAATAACAGTAACATCAACAACTCATCAATAATTAATTAATCAATCTCAAATACTGCATCTTCTGTCAACAATTCGGCTAACATAAGCTGGTTTATTCGTTTTGGTGTTGTGTTTGGTCACCAGTAATTGGGGGTTCGAGGAGGCTTTATCAGGGTACTACGATTCCAGTTCCCCTGATGGTGCTGCTTCAACTGCAGCATCCAAGAACATTGTTTCGGAGAGGAATAGGAGGAAGAAGCTCAATGAAAGGCTTTTCGCGCTTAGATCGGTGGTTCCTAATATCAGCAAGGTGAGGTTTCATTAATCGATTAATTAACTAATTAATGACTTGTTAACTTACTGTTTATTTGGTGTGCGCATTGATATCTTTGAATATGGTGATTGGGAGTGTTGAAGTGTAAACACAAGAGAGAAGAAAATGAGGCACGCTTGATGTTTGTGAAATTGTGTCTGTTATAGAATGATGAGTGGGGTTTGTTTGTTGCAGATGGATAAGGCTTCGATAATTAAGGATGCTATTGACTACATCCAGCATTTGCACGAGCAAGAGAAGATAATCCAAGCTGAGATCATGGATCTTGAATCTGGGATGCCAAAAAAGAGTGGTTCAAGCTATGACTTTGAGCAGGAACAGCTCCCTGTGGTGCTGAGGTCCAAGAAGAAGAGAACCGAGCAGATATACGATTCAGTCATTTCAAGAAACTCCCCAATTGAAGTCCTTGATGTTTATCCCCCTCTCTCTCTCTCTCTCTCTCTCTCTCTCTCTCTCTCTCTCTCTCTCTTGCATTATTGATACTATAAAAATAGTGTGGGGTAGTGGTGATTTGTTATATGAAGATGATGTGGGGTATTGTGCGTTTTTTGTTGTTATTCGTTAGAATTTTTAATTGATTTTGATGTGGTGGATGCAGCTGAGCGTGACCTACATGGGGGAGAAAATTGCTGTGGTGAGTTTGACATGCAGCAAAAGGACAGACACAATGGTGAAACTGTGCGAGGTGTTCGAATCTTTGAAGCTGAAGATCATCACTGCTAACATCACTTCGTTTTCAGGGAGGCTTCTGAAAACAGTCTTCATCGAGGTTAGTCTTCTTAGCTCCTTTCCTTCATCACATGACATCACTTTTCCCTTCACAACCACTCCTATCTTATACTATAAAATATATTATTCCATTTCTTTATCCCCATTAAATTAGCTTTGGTAAAATTGGTAGGTAGGTGCGTGAGAGATCCCAATTCCATTTTTTAACTCATAATGATAAATGAGGAGAATCTTATAGAAAATATATCGTGTGCGTGTATATTAGAGAAAATAAAGAATTTACAACTAGAATTTGGGCCTACGTGCTGAGGAAGCACGAGACCACTTTAGCAAAAGTGGAAATGTGGAACACCCATTAGGAATAGTATTAGACTTTTGAGGGCAATCATGAGGGCTTTAACCAGAATTTCTGAGTGAAGTCCGGTCAAGACTCAAGACTCCTAATTTTCTTCATCACATCATTTAAGTTGTAATCATACTAAAAAAGTATTCAGATAACATGGAAGAAAAGATTACGTGATTCTCACTACTCCTAAAATTCTCAAATCTTTTCCATTTATTATATCGCACTTCAACTCACACCAAATCCAATTTCAAACAAAATGGCCTTTCCCTTTATATATCAATATTATAAACCAAACTTCCTACAAAACAAGATTATGCTTCCTTTTCTCGATGCTTAATTTCCTTTTTCGTGCTATTATTTTTATATTCAACAAGTTTTTACACATATTTTGCATTTATTCTTTTATATTTTCATCTTTCTTTTTCTTCATAAATACAAAAGTTAATTTTTTTTTAATTACTAAAAATAGTCGTCAAATATTGGATCTAGTAAAAGAACATTTTTCCTTTTCTTTTGTATCATCATAGACTTGGTGGTGGATAAGAAATAAGAAATAAATAAAAAAATCAAAGCCCACTACTGTTTTTAGCAAGAAAAATTTAGATACGTCAATACCAAACACCATTTATGGGTTCTTAATATTTTGTCATCATTGGGATCTTGAACATTTATATGAGACAAAATTTAAGTGGAGGGCGATGCTGATTTAAAGTGTGTTTTTTTATTACCATCAAGTCAAGCTGACCAGGGTGTGTTTCAAATATGCAAAAATTATTTTACTTTAATAAATATTTCGCGTATGATTGATTACAATTATGATTAATATTTTTCTTCTGATAAATTTTCTACGAAATTAATTTCATTTCATTTTAAAGGATCAACTTTTACATAATAGAAAAAAAAAATTCAAAATAACCATTTACGAATCTTGAGTTTCATGAAAATAATCTATATTAAATTTGTTATTAAGCTTCAAATTTAAGCATCTAGTTTACTTTTTAACAATCAATTTTGGCTTAAAAAGGCTCAAATGAATTTCTCAAAATATTATTACCCGATAACTTAATTGATTAACATATTACAAATTCGTGAAACGACACAAAAATATGAAACAAAATTAAGACACAATGATTCGTGTCTTTGATGATAACGATATTGATCTTATTTAAGTATATAATATGAATTTGATTATGTTATTTCCTTATATTTTTATATAGTTGATTGCTATATGTCAATTAGTATTATTTATGATTTTATTATTATTATTTTTATTCTGATTATAAATTAACTGAGTTAGTTAGATAATTCATCTAATTGATTAATTAGCTAATCAACTAGTTTAATTTAAGTATTAGTTAACTACTAATTAACTAATCCAGTTAATTAATTAACTGTATTGGTTAATTAACTATCTAAATAAATTGACCAGTTAATTAATCAATCAGTTCAATTATTAGTTAATCCATAATTAACTAATTTAATTTTTTAATTAATCAATTAAATTGATTAGTTAACTATCTAATCGAATTGATTAATGAACTATCAAATTAGTTAGGTACTTGAATTAATCAACTAACTATAAAAAGCCTATCGTAGTTTCTTAACTAAATATCTTTCTAACTAATCAAATGAAAGATAATTATAATCTCCAGCATGACAATAAGTGATGACAATAAACTCCGATATTATATTAAAAATTTAATCTAAAGTTTAATTTAATTTAAAAAAATAACTTATAAAATAAAATTAGAATTCACGTGTAGAATATATTCTAATAATATCTTTAATGAACAGAGAATTTTCAAAATTATAGATTGTGAATTTATTTTGTAAACAAAATTCAATATAATAGTATAGTATAGTGAGCTCCCCGCAAGATTTCAGATTTGTTTTTCCTGTTTTAGACGTGCCGAACTCTTTGTTGTCTCACTTTTGTTTGTCGCTTTCGACCAGTGGTGCTTCCAAACAGAGCATTAGGACTGCAACGTAATCCAATTCCCCTTGTTTCATTGTATCTGGCTTGTCTCTAAATAGTGTCCTAAATATCTACGACTACACCAAACCAGACAACATAAACCCACATTTCTATCATGCTTAAACACACTCACAATCAATTTCATTTTGGAGGGCAACACTCACATGGCTGCGACCTTGTTGTTCCAGAGGAGACAGACCAAAACTTGGGGGAATCTCCACTGCTAGGTAATTTCAAAAACAGAGCATCAGCAAAACCAAAACCAAAACCAAAACCAAGACGGAATTTTGAAAACGTGTTTCTCGTTCTTCTGCTTGTGAAAAAGGCTTCATGGATCGGCGTGACTCTGACCCAAGTGGTGCCGTTTTTCAATCGCGCACGTTCTTGTTGTTTTTCTTGTTCTCGTTATTCGTTCGTTACAAACAATAATTTCATCATCAACAACGACTCCTCTTACATCCTACGACATAACGAACCTTCCTCTGCACTCACTATGTCGCTCCCACGTCCACACCCCACTCTTACTAAAACAACTCTCTTTTGACCCAAACGCAAAACCACTTGTCGTTTACCCACTCTCTAATTCTAATTATTACTAGTTCAATCTTCATTCCAAAACGTACCCGTCAAAGACCATACAACAACTCTCACTGCTACAGAGGTTTTCCTCTTTTTTTTTTTTTTCACAGAGGAGATTAAGGAACCTTCTTATTTGCCAAACACATAAACGTGGTTTTATATTTAATTCAAAGTCAAACCATGGCACGAGGAAAACGATAAGACAGGAGTGCAGTCTATAAATTACAGTACATACAAATCTTTAATGCCCACTTGAAAAAAAATATAAATGCTTGCTTGTTCCCTTTTGTTTCTTTATTTTGAGATAACAAACGCGACAATGAAGTTCAAGAGTTTATTTATTTATTATTTATTTTTTCAAACTGTTTGTAAACGGGACTCAATAAAAATAGAGACAGAAAGTGAGACCTTAAAATAAAAAAATAACAACAGCTTAGAGACGTGTTTAGATTTTGAAAAATATGCTACTTTTTAAGAAACAACAGCAGTTTTTATTTTGAAAATCAAGAAACAGATCGCATAAGTGTGTTCCAACGTCCAACCGATGTTTCAAGCTCTACGGCAAATAAATATTGAAAGAGCCTGTTTAGAATATTACTACCAGGAGAACATAACATGAAATATTGTATTTATCCACAAAACTTTTTTTTTCTTTAGACGAGATTCACATAATGGAACTACTAAAGTCTTTAGTACTAATTAATAGCCAATACATAGTTGTCTGAAAAACAAAAATAGAAGACTAATGCTTAGTTGTAAGTTTAAACATTTAGAAATACACATAGTTTATACAAAAAGTTATCATTATACTTAATTATTTTTTTTTTATACAATAAAGATGAAATTTAAATTCAAAAAATTATGAATGTGGTAATACTCTTACGTGCACGTTATTAAAGTGGGTTCTCAATTACTTCTTAATTAATGTCAACTCCAAAACGATAGATATCACTTATGAATTATAATGATTGCATAACAAATATTTAATAGCTATTAAACATGACTATTAGTTCATAATAGAGATGCTAGAGATTTAAAAAACAAACAAGTGCCGCACTATCTGTCTTTCTAAAAAAACAATTCAAGTGTTGACGTGTTTTTGTTATAAAACATGTCATGGTTGACGTGTTTTGTTTCCCTCTTTTCAATATGCTATACAGATGTCAAACCATACTTCTAACTGCTAAAACTTTCAAATCAATTCTTACTATTATATTTTGTGTAATAATTTAGTGCAAAGATCTGTTCAGATTCTTTTATTTTTAAAATATAAACATTCATTATAGTTCTATGGTTCAATAGTTTAATAATTTGATATGAAAGTCTGGAAAGGAACATTAGGTTAGAGAATAGTCATAGAATGAAACAATGAACAATCTAGAAAATAATTAAAAAAAATAATCTAATGATAAGTGGAGATTAAAAAAGATTATTTCTTTTATTGAAAAACAACTTTTAAAAGGTTCTTTAGAATGTTATTTATTATCACTACGATTATAACTATTCCCCTTATTTTATCACAACTTTTGGTCCCAACCCTTCCTTTGTAAGAATGTTTAAACAAACAATATTCTTAAAAGTATTCTTCAAATGCTACTTCTCTAAGAATGTTTTTCTTAAATAAAAAGTCTTATCAAACATAGTAACCTCTGATCAATTTTAAAAGAATATCTATCTATCTATATATACCTATATATATATTCGCCATTTGTGTATTCTTCACCTTTTCTTGAACAGAAACACTGGTACACACTGGTACACAATGTCACACACTGTTATAGAAAATTATGAAAAGAGCTAATATTACATTTAATTATTTTCAGGCTAATGATGAAGATAAGTATCATTTGGAGATAAAGATCCAGACAGCCATTGCAGCTCTTAACGAACCTCTGAGTCCCATGAGCATTTAAGGAAGAAGAAGAAAAACATCATAAGTTGGGGTCTCTATTGTATAAATAGAAAAGTTTAGGAACCATGCCTTTCATAGAAGTTTTCTCTGGTTATTAAGTACAATTTGGTTTTAGTTACCCTTTTTTTCCCCTCTCAATATTTCCATCAATCAAATATCTTCAACTTTATCACCTGGGAAAGTTTGCAAGTTTCATACCCTTGTGTTGTCTACTGTATCAACTGTTATTATTCTTATAATAAAATTGCTTTTCACACCATTTTACTTTCTTTGTCAAATGTTTTCTAACTTGTCCTTTTTCAATGTTCTGTAAAACTTGTACTTTTTCCCATGTTTTGTAACTTGTACATTGTGAAACTATAACATATCATGAGTCTCTGCACTGTAACAACAAGTGGCATGGAATTACGATTTTTCTTAACAAAATAGTTGTTATTAATATTTATTAAAAAAGTCATTAAAAAGTTTGGTTTTATAAGCCAATTTATTTTAATAGTTTTCACAATTTTTTATAAAAAAATATCAGTACTAACTCTCGGCTCTTTATTTTTTTTATTATTATTATTTTCACTGCTGTTCGAAGTTTGGTAAATGTTATACTCGTTTCGGTATATTAAAGGAAGAGTAAAGGACAAATATGATAATAAACTATACTTAGAATCAGCTCCTATATTATATAAGACTCTTGAGGATATAAAATACATCATATTGTAAGATGTAACGAAATTCTAATTTTGTATATGAAATATAAGAAATTTACTTGGAAACATACATTGATTAGATAAGTAAAAATAGAATAATTTTTTTTAAAAAATCCTAAAAGAGCGTAATTTACGCAGTTTAATAAAAAAAAATATTTTTAAGTATGTTATGTAACAGTGTTCCGCATACACTTGTTACTATCTAAAAAATAATTGAGTTAGGTATATAAAGAGAGTCTCACACTCGAAATTTAGAAAAACGCGTCTCCTTAAATTTTATGAAGAAAAAAAGGCACATGGAAACCGAAAAACTTGGAATATAATATTTAAAAATATTCATAATTAGTCAAAGTTTGGCATATCATTATCCACTAATGTGACTTAACATCGGGCTAGAGTTCCAAAATCTGAACTAATCCAATTATTTAATATAAATCTTATTTTGATTATGGTACACTTAATTAATGATCAATTCCTTAACTAGCTTCTTCAATAATTCAAGTTTTACGGATACAAAAACCGGATCAAATTTGAGAGAATTAAACATTAAAAACTATTTTTCATTTATATATAATCAAACTTCGCAAAATGCTTATCATTATAGTTTTTAAAAATATTGATTCAATAATATATTACATAAATAACAAACTAATATACTTTTTAAAGATTAAAAAGTACAATTGTCCTTTGATTGGCGAGTCACATGTTGTTAAAGTATATTAAATCAAAATGAATAATGTTACCAACCTATTTTATCTTCATGATAGTAACAGTCAAAACTAAATTTTCTTCAAAAAAAAAAGTGAAAACACTAATGGCATGCCATGATGAAACAAGAAAAATAAATAAATAAATAATAATAATAATAATGATAATAATAATATTAACAATAATTTATTGAAGTGTCCCAGATGTATAAGATGTCAATTCTTATCCTGAAATAAATTATGATTATAAAGCGAGATCAAAGTCTTTTTGATTTCAAATGCATTGATTATAACAGATACTAAAACTTTAATAACAAATTATAAAATTATAATATATTAAAAGATTCTCAAATATTTTATTTAGAAAAATTAAAGAAATGAAATTATTCCTACAATGAAAATTATTAAAAGAAAAATAAATATTTATACTAAAAAGAGAACAAAATTATTGATTACCAATACCATAAAAAAATATAAAAAAGAACAAAATTTTTAACAATAAAAATTTTAAAATTTTTTATTCTTACAACTAAATATTTTTAGTAAACCTATTGCATGTTTGATGAGAAGAAAGAAAGGAGGAATGGCGAGAAAATTAAGAATGCTTATTTGATTTAGGAGAAAGAAAATTAAAAATAGTGGAAAGCATCTTTTATATTTTGTTAATCTATATCTTTTTCCTTATTTTCTATTAAATTTCATAACTTTCAAAGCATTTTCTATTCATTTATCTCCTATATCTACTTTACCAAATAATTAAATATTTAATTTTATTTCTTACTTCTTTTTCTACTTATTTATTTTGTATTTACATATTTTCTATTTCCTCTGACCCAAATCTCTCTTTTGAAAGATAAATATACAGAGTTAATGGTTTGTTAGTGTAATGGCATATACTAAATTATTAGTATAAAATCATGGTTTAAATTAATATTAAATGCAATATACTAAAATGGTTATTTTCAGAGTTAATGGCATACGCATACCTCCTATTGATAAGATGAATGTGAACAAAACACGATTATTGATACCATTAAGATATTCAATTAACAATTTCAAAAACTAACTCCATAAGGTCTTACTATTACCCTTTGAAAAAACATATGGTATAAACCACTTGCATTCTTACCCTTATTCTCTTATATTATCATTTTTTATAATCTTCAAATTTGTAACAACAACTTGTAAAACTTCTAGGTTTTTTCTAATTTCTCTATTGTAATGAACATCACAACTCTTACTTAGTATTGCATTATGTTTCGGGTATAAGAACTGAATACCTATCTAAAGCACTCACTAAATCTCTTCTTGTCACAAGTTATCCTTTTCTCGGTGTTCAGTCTTCTTTACTTTTATCCTATTCGGTTTTTCAGACGATCAGAGTACTTGTCAATCAGATTCCGATACTTAAGTCAGTTCAAGTTCGATCGGAGCTATGCAATTAATGTTGTAATAAATGCGAAGTAAAAGTCCTTACCAATTTACATTGGGCTCCTATTTTCTCATATGGGTATGTGATTAGGGTCTCTGATTAGGTTTTTCTTAGTCACGACCCAATTGTTTTTTAAACTTGATTACTGACATGTTTTACTTTAACTACATATTTTATCTTCTTGATCCGCCTGACTGACGTTGTTAAGCGTTCGTACTCTGATCGACCATGTTCTTGTGTCCAAGTAGTTGGATGAGAATGGCAAATCATGACCGACGTCGTCAGCGTTCACATTAAGAAGGATCTCAGTGTGATTTTCAATTACTTATTGCCAAGGCCGACCGACCATTGTGGGCGGTCTTCGGCCGCTTGTTCTCGGAGCCGTTCGGTTGTGGATTCCCTAAAATCACTCCGGAGAAATTGTCACATCAACAAAGTTCACAACTTTAGACCCCAACCGTTGGATAGTCCGCCTGTAATGGATGACCTTTGACCACTTATCCTTGGATGGAGTGTTGATAGGACCTGCAGTATACATTACTCAATATTCTTAATATTATCTTGTTTTTATTTTGAAAGAGAATTCTTATACTGAAAAAACAAGAATATGAGCATAAACAATATTTACTTTTTAAAAATAAAAAATAATTTCTGTCTTGTTCTTATTCTCATTTTTCTTATTTATTTTTATTTTAAATTATTAAAATACTTTTAATTTATTATTTAACCTAAAAAAATTATTTTTATTATTTTTTTTGTATGTTGTTCTATTTAACTTGAAGAACTCTTCTTTTATTACATAATTACGTTACAAGAACTATAAATTTTCATTACATCAAACTGAATCATTTTCAAAAAATATATTTGATTATTTTTACTTGTTTTTAGTTGTATTGTTTATTATTTTCTTTTCAGATGAATATATTTTACCATGAATTTCGAGTATTCAATTGTATCAACTCATTATTTATCAAGTAACATTAATCAATCATCTTTTTTTACTTCAAACAACTTTTTTTTTCATTTACATAATCTTTTTTCTATCAATGATTCAACTCATCCGATATATACAAAATTCACTAAAATCCTTAAAGTATTTTTAACCTTTGTTTATAATTATATAATTGTTATTTGATTATCTATTTTAAGATTTATATTATTGTAATTTCTTCTTTAATATTTATTGTTAAAAAAAAAGAAAATATGGTTTTTTTACATTGTATATTTAAGGTGATTTTCTGATTTAATAATGATAGTAGTGTAAAAAATTACTAATTTAAAAAAATGTTGAATCTAAATAATGTGCAGAGAATTTTCGAACACATGAAAATCACGTTATCCCACACACAGGTGGGCATATATATATATATATATATATATATATATATATATATATATATATATTATAAATAAATTTCAATTAATATATGAGAAGAAAGTTAGTTATATTAATTTTCAAGATAGAAGTTGGTGCTAATTATGGTGATGGGTGTGGTGATTTGTAGTTGTGTACTATCAATTCAACATTTATTCCCTTTTAATGGCAACAAAAGTTTTTACCAAATATAACGAACTATATATTGTTGAGAAAAATATTATTGATTAAAGAATAATTTATAATTTAATTGTATAGATTTATATTTATATTTTTCTATTTATTTTTATGAAATTAAAGTTATTTAAAAAAATAATTTTATTTATATTTATATTTTATTATCTAATTTATTTGAATTTGTTTTTTAGAAAAAATATTTTTATTCGTCCAATATTTTTATGTAATTTTATTTGGATTATATTTTAAGATTAATTTTTCATTTGATTTTATCTTTTAAATAATGATATTTGAAATTAAAAAAAAATCCACATATATTAATGCATAGACATTCACAGATATAAAATAATCCCTGAATAATTTTCAGAAGGGATATATGATAATTAAATATGAAAATTTATAAACAAAACAGATAGTAAGCAGCTATTAGTCTCTATTTGTTAAAATTCCTAATAAAAGTAAGTACTTTCACTTTTTTTTTTTTACTATAAGCTGATGAAGGTGGACGTTTAAATAATACTTTTTTGTTTTTTGAAATCATTATTTTTTTTTTTTATTTTTAATTGAATCCATATGACATTAGTTCTAATATTTTGCCATTTTAACTTACATAAACATTTGGAAATATTATTTTTTGTCTATAAATACAATTTTTTATTCAGTAAAAAAAATATCATTTCGTATTAAGACTTTTATTTATATATATATATATATATATATATATATATATATATATATATTTTTTTTATTTATATTTTTACTTTTTTTTTT
>Ga0214544_1012036_pt1 | contig 11537 bp, 4 predicted proteins | sample CNSS3metaG_FD_160074 | JGI IMG/M metagenome (GOLD analysis project Ga0214544, IMG submission 160074) | Root nodule microbial communities from cowpea collected in UCLA plant growth center, Los Angeles, California, USA - CNSS3 | ecosystem: Host-associated > Plants > Roots > Nodule | place: USA...
ACGGTGTTTTGAACTATGTGGTTGGGTTTCTTTGTTACAATCTTGTTGCAGAATTTTGATGAGGTCTAGGCTACTTACGGTCTTTTTCTTGTTGCAGAATTTTGATGATGTCTTGATTCCTGAAGACCATGTAAGTAGGAGCTATAATGACACTTACTATGTAGACCCTCAGACTGTTTTAAGATGCCACACAAGTGCTCATGAGGCAGAATTATTGAGAAGTGGTCACACTCATTTCCTTGTTACAGGAGATGTTTATCGTAGGGATTCAATTATTTGCAGCAACAGACTTAAAGAAATGCCTTGAGGGTCTAGCAAGTCATTTATTTGGTATTTTGAAATGGTCGGTAGACATACTTCATTATTAGTTGCTGCATTTTAATATTAATGAGGCTTTGTAAGATGAATTAGTTGAAGCGAAGAAACTAATTAATTTAAATCTTGTAGATACTTCATCTTTATTGCACATGTCAATGCATGCATTTTGTATTGTTCAAAAACACTCTTCAAATATTATTTAGTGTAGATATTTGCTTTATGACTTTTGACTTAGTGGTGATGGATGTTCTGGAAATATCCACTTCGAGGGTAAGGTTGTATACGTTTGACCTCTCTAGACCTGACACTGATAGGAGTTCTGAGCTTCCCTTTATGTTTTAACCAGTTCCAAAATTTATTAAAAATTGTAGGATAATATAAAAAAAATACATGTGCATAATTCATAGTCTTCCCTAGTGCAGTATTTGGATACAAAGGACAGGGGAAGAGGGATTCTAATGGAAAGCACGAGTGTGTTAATGAAGAAATTTACCAGTATATACTTAGAAGAGTCAAATGAAGCTATTAGTTTAGGAGTAATTTGTTCTAATTAGTCAAAGGAAGAAACCACGTGTTGTGACCACACAAATTCATGATGTAGTCATCTTGAGATTCACAATGTTATTTGTTTAGTTCTTTTTGTAATATCGTCTCTAATGTATTGCTTCCTTTTTTATTTTTTTATATACAGTTTTCCAAGGGTCAATTGGGAGTCAAATTTAAGCCATTTTCAAAGGTAACAGCTACATGTCTAAATGGCTGCCTATACTTGGCTCATTTGTAATAACTTTTTTCCGAGTATGTTCACGTCTAGGAATATCTCTTATTCTTAGTCCTTAATGTGTCCTGCAATTGAAACTAGAAAGCTAGATGAGAAATATTCATGTGATTGAAAGTTAAGATGGTCTACAGTTAGCTGTAGACTTATATTTTTCACGGCTCTACTGCATTACTATGTTAAAAGCCTTGTAATGATTAAATTTGGGTAGTTAGTTATTTTATACTAATAACAAATTTATTGTCGTGAAATGATATCCATCTTCTATGTATTATGCTAAGAAGGCATTTAACTAAGTAATCTTTCCTAGATCTTGTCATTTATGTTCTCAGCATGTCTGTCTTTATTTTTATCTTTAGTGTTGAAGAATTTATATTTTTATTTCAATGGACACCTTGCTAAAATCTTGTTAGAACATTCTAATTCTTTTATGTTTATCTTTGAAGTATCCTCCTTGTTACAAGGACATGAGTTTCTGGATCAGTGAATCATTTACTAAACAATCTATGTGAAGTGGTCAGAGGGATAGCAGGGGATCTCGTAGAGGAGGTACATCTTTGAATAATTTGGCAGAACTTCTTTGCGACATTAAAACATTTGTTTGCATTTGTATTTAGCGGCTTTCTTTATGTTCAATGGCAACAAAGTGTGTATGAAATTAGCTGATCTAGTGTCGTTGACCCCGTTGACAATAATTTTGGACGCTGCATCTTTGGCTTTGCAATAAATCATCAAATTACCATACCCATATTATAAACCTACTAAAATCATTCAACCAGAAGCTTAAAACTTCACTTGCCACAATATTTATAGGCTGAAATTGATATGAAAAGGAAAAATGGAGTTCTGCTTTAGGGAATAAGTTGCCAAACCAAAACATTAGAAATGGCCTGTGCAATTAACATCTTGAATTGACAAACAAAGGCCATAACATGTATCTTAATTCGATGATAGACTACATAGCGGCAGCGGCTATACTGCTGGATCAGATGGAGATTCCTTAGTAGGCCTTAAGCAAGACTGGTGCATTATGAGGAGTTTATGAGAGAAAAAAGAGAAAGAAGAAGGAAGATAATTAAGGAGGTGTTGATGTGCGATACAGACCCAAATAATATTAAGTGAACTTGACAGCTTCAAATAAATGTAGGACCTAGTTGAGGGCATTATGTTCATCATTTTACGAAATATACACAGTTGTTAAGATAGGGAAAACAACTAAAATAGTCACAACTCCACCTTTATTAAAAGCTAAGTAGTAAAATGTGGCCGGTTAAGATCTAAAATTTCAGTTGTTCATTGAAAACTAAATGCTCTGGTTGAAAATAGTAAAATGCCGAGTAATCATGGGAATTTATGTATTCTTTCATTGCTCTGGTTGTGTATTGGTGTTTAAGCCTTTTTATTTGAATATCAACGTTGATAACCCCTTTATAGATTGCTGATTTCTGTTAATCCATTGTTCTTCTTTGACCTAAGTAGTTAAACTAGGATTGATAACCTTGGAGAAATTGTCTTTGTAGATTTGAGTGTATACTATATGACTTTTATGCTTGTTTGGTTTTAGCAAATAGAAAACTGGTGTTATTTTTGTCCTTTTTCAGTATTTTAGCATCTTCTATAGATTGTTATTATTATAATTATTAATAGAACTTGATTTTATGGCAAGTGGTTAGAGTGTGACTCTTGAAATTGGCAGGTGTTGCAGTTGAACTTAAAGTTAATGATAACAGTGAATTAGTTAAAGTTAATGATAACAGTGAATTAGTTAAAGTTAATGATAACGGTGAATTAGTTAAAGTTAATCTTACATAGATACCCCTTATCAGTTACAAACCTAAAGCATCCAAGTCTTGTGCTTCATCTGGTATCAAAACAAACTGGTTTCCTTTGTTTAAGATTTTTATAGATTAGGGGATTTGAATCTATAGTGAAATTATATCCATTTCACGTGTTTTCCTATATTATAAGAATTAGATTTTTTTTTTTTCATTTATGTTTTTTAAGTTGTGTAGAGTATATCCTCGAAATTTATGGAAACCTTGGATAATTAAAACTAGATTTTGTCTAATAATGCAATATAAGAGAAAAAAGTTAATTATAGAGTTAGTCTAATAATTAATAAATACGTTTTGGCATTTTAAAAATATTTTAAATAATTTTTGGTAGTTTTTAATTGTGAAAATATGATCTATTTTATAGTGATTTTTAACCGTCAAAATATGATATATTTTGTATTGGTTTTTAACCGTAAAAATATGATAAAATATAATCAAGTTAGGCTACATTTTGTAGTGGTTTTTAACCACTATAATATTTTTTTTCTTTTCTGACAACAATACCAACGAGTAAAATATTTTTGACATGTGTAATTGTGACGGTTATTTTAATGGTAAAAAATTTCATTTGTGACGATTTTTGACTGTTAAAACTTGTAATTTTAAGCTTCACAAATAACCATTTTTTTTGTAGTACTGGATGTAAAAATCTACTTCGTAAATCAAATATATTACCCTCTAAACGACTATCATGATAATTAACATTCTCATAATTAAAATGAGACAGTATAATTTCTCATAAAAAGATGAAATTTAGGTCTATTTTTTAAGGTTATGACTGAACCCTTGCCATTGAATGGACTGTGTAAATCATAGTATTCATTTATGGGTAAGGTCATTTTAAAGACTGAAGCATAACGACATTCATCTTCAGCCTTCAGGCAAATTCGATAACATTATAGGATAAGATAGGATAGTGAGTCCTCTTGGATATGTGCTTTTTCTTCACTGTAAGTAGCTGCTGGCCTACTAACCTTAGGATAAAACAATTTTTTCCCTAAAGAAAGGGTGTCAACATTGGGAGGTTTATTTTTTCTAAATAAATGGTGTTAACTTTGGTTAGTGTATTTTCTCGCCCCCTTTCCTAATTTATTTATTTTAATTTATACATTTTCTTGCAAATCTTGAATTTATTACTTTAGGTTCTTCCAATTTAGGATTCTAATTCATTTTCCTGCACTTCTAATTCATTCCATTATGTGTCTAAACTTCTTGTAATTTAGAAATTTTGTTGGATTTGGCTGCAGGTGCGGTGAGAAGCAATAAAAAGGAAACAAAAGTGGAACAAATAATTATGTTCTTCAGATAAGGTAATTTGTAATTCTGTATGAATAAAATTGTTATGATATATTATGTTTGCTAACTATGTAAGTGTAATTGTATGGTTAGAATGGTGTAAGAGTGTGACGATGAATTAGTTAGTGAATCTTGAAGTGAAATCATATCGCTTAAGCAAAAAATTGGTTGTGTTGAGTGTGAATTTAGGGATAACATAACATTAATTGATTTTTTAATATATGTTAATCATTATAAGAGTATGTCAGCTAATGCAATATCTTTGGTTGTGCTAGAGAAATTAGACTTGGTGAGTTTATTTCCCTTAAAAGTTTGACATGGTAGGAGTAATTAGAAAATAGAGGTTCTCGTAATTTTTTTTTTGCAGATTTAATGATGATTTTTTTTTCATAGTGATGCCTGCAAAAAATTATTATGAAATGAATTTCACTTATGTATTATGTTTATATTTAGTCTATTAGAGGATGATAGCTATCTTAATTTTTGTTATAACTAGAATTTATGTAGAATAATTGAGTGCTTGATTTCTAGTGAATGGCTTTTGAAAAATTAGGTATGAGTTTTTCAACTTCGAATTGTTTTGGAAAGATATGTTATGTCTTGTAGCCTAATTATGATGAATTATTATGCTAGTTAGGAATTTAAGTGTGATTGTATGATTAGAATTATGGAGTACGATGATGTAGTTAGCAATTTAGTTAATCTTCGAGTGAAACATATCAATTAAGTGAAAATGTGGTTATGTTGAACATGGTTTGATGACCACATAGCTTTGAGTGTTGTTTTTAAAATGGGCTACTCCTAATAAGATTCCAATATGCTGTATTTGCAATTACGTGTGAGTAATTAGTCTTGGTTAATATTTTTTTTCGAAATGTTCGACATGTTTGGGTAATTAAGAAATAGAGGTTTTTGTATCAATATAATGTTGATTCTTTTCATACCCGTGCTTACGAAAAAATTGTTGAGATAAATTTGACTTATGTATCGTTTAAAATGTTTCTATTTAGTGTAATAGAGGATGGTAGTTTGGTTAATTTTCGGTTGGATTAGAATTATGTAGATTAATTTTCAGCCAACTTTGTAGGATGTATTGGGAATTAAATATGAATTCTTGAACTTAGGATTGTTTTATCAATATATCTGTTATATATTGCTCATAATTGTGATGGGTTTCTATGTTGGTTAGGAATGTTAGTGTTATTGTGTGATTAGAATTGTTTTGTAATATGATGATATAGTTATTAGTAAGTGAATGTTCTAGTGAAAAAAACACATGATTTGAGCAAAAAAATTGGCCATGTTGAACATGAATTTAAGAATGAAATAACTTGTATAGACAATTGTTAGTAGTATGTAAATTCTCTCAAAGCGATATCTATAATTGTGTGTTAGTAATTAGAGTAGATCAATATTTTTCACTAAAGGTTTTACATGTTAGGTGTAATTAGAAAACAAAAATTCTTGTAAACCTTTTTAGTAGATTTGATGGTGTTTCTTAGTGACGCTTGTGGAAAATTATTATGAGCCAAACATGGTTCATGTATGGTTTGGAATTTGTTTATATTTAGTGTAATAAAGGATGATAGCATTGTTAATTGCCGTTGGGGGTTAGAATTTATTTAGAGTAATTGAGTGTTGAAATTCTAGTGAAATATTTTTTGTTGATTTAGCCATGAGTCTTGAACTTAATATTGTATTAATAAAAAAATTGTTATGTCTTGTTTGCTTAATTGTGATGTAGTATTATGTAGGCTAAGTGTGTAAGTGTGATTGTATGATTAGAATTGTGTAAGAGTGTGATGATGCAATTAATGGATTAGTTTATGGATTAGTTAATGAATCTCGAAACAAATTTATATCACTTGAGCAAAAAAGTGTTCGTGTTGAATGTGAATTTAGGGATACCATAGCTAACTTATCTTTTAATATATGTTAGTCATTATTAGATTACATTAATTCTGTTAATGTAATATCTATGATTGTGCTTGAGAAAATAAACCTGGAGAGTTTATTTCTCTAAAAGTTTGACAAGGTAGGAGTAATTCAAAAATAGAGGTTCTCATAAATATTTTTTGTAGATTTAGTGATGGTGTTTTTCTTAGTGATGCTTGTGGAAAATTATTACAAGACAAAATTCACCTATGTACTGTTTGACATATTTTATATTTAGTCTAATAGAGGATGATAATTGTGTTAGCTGTTGTTGTAAGTAGAATTTATTTCATTTGAGTGCTTTTATTTTGCATATTTGAGTTCTTAATTGTTATTAGTTCATTAGCAAGTTCATAGAGTTATGTTTTCATTATATTTGCTTGAGTTTCATATTCTATCTTTTGATTCTAATAGGTTTCTTTCCATTTTGATGTGCTTCTTATTCAAGTGCAACATATGTGTTGAAAATATGTTCTAGTGGTTTTTTTCTGGTGTTGAAAAATTATTGAGAAAAGTAGAAAAGAAGTTCACGAACAAAAAGAGCAAAAGAAAAAAATGATCAAAACAAGTGCACTAAAACCACTACTACCTTCTTTTGGATGTTTATTTTGCTTGCATTTGAAATTTGAAACTACTTTGAGGCTGTAAAATGGACTTTCTAGAACTATTGGTCTCAGTTTTGAGCTAAAAGAGTGACTATATGCACCATTAGCGATCAACCAAAGAGATAAATAAGCATCCTCTTTATTCAAGTTGTTTTTGGTGTTGTTCATTCATTTTAGTACATTTCTTTAGGTGATTCTCTTTGTTTGCTTAACCTTGGTTCTCTTTGTTTCCTTCTTGGTACTCTTGGTTTTGTCATACAAACTATCCCTTTGAAGTTAACCTTCTTTGTTTTTAAGCCTTTTCTTGATTTCTCTTCTTTGAGGTGAAATAACTTTTGCTTGTTTTATGTGTAGACTTTCTTTTGAGGTGAAATAACTTTTGAGGTAGCATCTTTGCGGTGGAAACCTAAAGGAGACTTGAAACCTTAGCGAAAGAGACAAGAAAAGGATGAGAGAAACACTTGGAAAGAAAAAGATGCGCACTTTTTATTTATTTGAGTTGTAACTTTTACTTGTTTTACTTCTTGTAATTTTGGCCTAATTAGGTGTCTTGGGGGAGCCTTTGGTGTTCAATCCCATCTCCTAATTAGACCCTTAATTTCTTATAGTGAAGCGCATCTTAGTTGGTAAGTGCTTTGAAGGTTCTAAGTGCCTTCTAGTCTTTCCATTAGGCCGCATAGTTTAGCTTATTTGCTTTCCTTTTTGCTTAAAGTTTAGGGCTTTCAAACGTAATTTCTTTTGACAAGTTTGGTGCAAGATGATAAAGGGGAGTTTTTCAATCTTTGAATTTTTCTTAATTTAAAATTAATTCATCTTTCTCAATTTCAATTTTTACTAACTTTTTCAAATTCACTTCCTCTTTAAACTCTTGACTAGACTTTTCAAAATCACACTTTGAGTTGTTACCTTCTAGGTTACAATTAGCTTAAAGTAGAAAAGGCATTTTTGTGAAGTGCCTTAATTAAAATAACGTCTTCTTTTATTCTTTCATTTAGATATATGTTGTTTGTGCTACACAAATCTTTTGAATTTTTGGTTGATGATTATTGTATATAGATTTTTGATACCTGGGGAATGATATGCAGGTTGATCAATGATAAGAAAAAGGTCTTGTCATAGAGAAACATGAAGATTTGAGGATGAATCTTTTTTTAAGTTTGTAGAATTAGGGTTTTGCTTTTTCTTTTTGAGATATGTAGGGCTTCCTAGGTTACAAATAGGGTGTTTTCCATGTAAATCACTTTTCAATTTGAGTATTGCTATGCAGTGAATTATATGTCATATTACTTATCTTAGGTAATTAAGGTTAGATCACTTCTCTTAAGTTTCTTTTAGCCACAATTCCTTAAGAGTTTGTCCAAGCATCTCCTTCCTTTAGTCATAGAGTTTGGCATTACATCAAAACCACCATATGCCAAACATATTTTCAACATCATCAAACTTCTTCAAACCTCCAGCCTTTTTGGAGCCTAACCTTGTGTGAGTTCTATAGATTGAAAAAGTTTATCCCATCACTCTCACTAAGGGGTTGCTTTCTAGGTATAACTATTCAAGTATCAAATGAAACAACAATGGTTTATGAGCCTCATTTTGTGTATCAAAAATTGCTTTGTACTTCGTATGAATTTGATCGCATAAAATATATTGCTTTATACATTCTAAAAATCCAAGTTATAGGTGTGACGCTAATTTTGAAAGCCCTATATAACTTGAGTTGGGTATACTCCCTAGATGAGACTGGTGAATAACACTTTGATTTTTTTGGTACACAATGCAAGTTCCAAAAAGGTATATTTTTGGTTGTTCCATCTGGAATTCTTGAATTGCACTTTGATTTTCTTGGTTCACTGTGCAAATTTCGTATGGATATATTTTTAGTTGTGCCACCATAAATAGAATTGTCAAAGTGACTTTTGACTTTCTCTGTCCGCAATAAAATTTTGATGTGCCCTTTGTTATTCGAACTGTTGATGAATTACTTGCTTGTCTTTTGATGGTTTAATGTGCCAAAGTAGAAGGATTTCGGATTATAAGTTGAGTTCACATTTATTTGTTTTGAAAATGTGAGTTAAGTATGGATCATGACTTTTATTCTTCGTAAATTTTTCATGCACATGTCAAAATTGTACCTTTAAAATGTTTCCTGAAGCTCTTTGTATCGATAGTGGTTAACAATTGCGCCTCCAATTTTCAAAGTCCTTTAACTTGGGTTGATATTGTGCCTCCAATTTTGAAAGCCCTATAAAGTTACATATATTCCTAATGCAAATTTCAAATGGTTATATATACGAGTTGTTACTTCTAATTTCGTGCGAGATGAAAGCTTAATTCCGTTTGTGGCTATTTTTTGAGTCCTAATGATGTCAGGATATTACTATTCAAATATTGGCTCTGAAACTTGGGTGTGCATCCACATTGAGATTGATGGAACACAATTTGAATTACTTATTCTTTATAGTACGGATAGAGGATGGTTTGTGAGAGCAATTGACATATTAGAATTGGGCTATATATTGATTTTATGAGTATTAAAAATTGCTTTGTACTTCGTATGAATTTGACCGCATAAAATATATTATTTCATTCATTCTAAAAACCCAAGTTGTAGGTGTGACGATAATTTTGAAAGCTCTATAAAACTTGAGTTGGGTATACTTCCTAGACGGGACTGGTGAATAGCACTTTGATTTTTTTGGTACACAGTGCAAGTTCTAAAAGGGTATATTTTGGGTTGTCCCATGTGGAATTCTTGAATTGCACTTTGATTTTCTCGGTGCAAATTCCGTATGGGTATATTTTTAGTTGTGCCACCATAAATAGAGTTGTCAAAGTGACTTTTGACTTTCTCTGTCCGAAATAAAAAATTTTGATGTGCCCCTTGTTATTTGAATTGTTGATGAATTACTTGCTTGTCTTTTGAAGGTTTAATGTGCCAAAGTAGAAGGATTTCGGATTATAAGTTGAGTTCACATTTATTTGTTTTGAAAATGTGAGTTGAGTATGGATCATGACTTTTATTCTTCGTAAATTTTTCATGCACATGTCAAAATTGTCCCTTTAAAATGTTTCTTGAAGCTCTTTGTATCGATGGTGGTTAACAATTGTGTCTCCAATTCTGAAAATCCTATAAATCGAGTTGATATAGTGCCTCCAATTTTCAAAGTCCTTTAACTTGGGTTGATATTGTGCCGCCAATTTTGAAAGTCCTATAAAGTAACATTTATTCGTAACGCAAAATTCAAATGGTTATATATATGAGTTGTTGCTTATAATTTCGTGCGAGATGAAAGCTTCATTCTATCTGTGGCTATTTCTTAAGTCCTAATGATGTCGGGATATTACTATTCAAATATTGACTCTGTAACTTGGGTGTGCATCCACATTGAGATTGATGGAACACAATTTGAATTACTTATTCTTCATAGCAAAGGTAAGGGATGGTTTGTGAGAGCAATTGACATATTAGAATTCGGCTATATATTGATTTTATGAGTATCAAAAATTGCTTTGTACTTTGTATGAATTTGATCGCATACAATATATTGTTTTATTCATTCTAAAAATCCAAGTTGTAGGTGTGACGCTAATTTTGAAAGCCTTATATAACTTGAGTTGGGTATACTCCTTAGATGGGACTCGTGAATAGCACTTTGATTTTTTTGGTACACATTGCAAAATCCAAAAGGGTATATTTTCAGTTGTCCCATGTGGAATTCTTGAATTGCACTTTGATTTTCTTGGTTCACTGTGCAAATTTCATATGGGTATATTTTTAGTTGTGCCACCATAAATAGAATTGTCAAGATGACTTTTGCCTTTCTCTGTCCGCAATAAAAAAATTTGATTTTACCTTTGTTATTCGAACTGTTGATGAATTACTTGCTTGTCTTTTGATGGTTTAATGTGCCAAAGTAGAAGGATTTCGGATTATAAGTTGAGTTCAAATTTATTTGTTTTGAAAATGTGAGTTGAGTATGGATCAAGACTTTTATTCTTCGTAAATTTTAATGCACATGTCAAAATTGTCCCTTTAAAATGTTTCCTGAAGCTCTTTGTATCGATAGTGGTTAACAATTGTGCCTCCAATTCTGAAAGTCCTTTAACTTGGGTTGATATTGTGCCTCCTATTTTGAAAGCCCTATAAAGTTACATTTATTCCTAATGCAAATTTCAAATGGTTATATATATGAGTTGTTGCTTATAATTTCGTGCGAGATGAAAGCTTCATTCTGTCTGTGGCTATTTCTTGAGTCCTAATGATGTCCGGATATTACTATTCAAATATTGACTCTATAACTTGGGTGTGCATCCACATTGAGATTGATGGAACACAATTTGAATTACTTATTCTTCATATTAAGGATAGAGGATGGTTTGTGAGAGCAATTGACATATTAGAATTGGGCTATATATTGATTTTATGAGTATCAAAAATTGCTTTGTACTTCGTATGAATTCGACCGCATACAATATATTGTTTTATTCCTTCTAAAAATCCAAGTTGTAGGTGTGACGCTAATTTTGAAAGCCCTATATAACTTGAGTTGGGTATACTCTCTAGACGGGACTGGTGAATAGCACTTTGATTTTTTTGGTACACAGTACAAGTTCCAAAGGAGTATATTTTCGCTTGTCCCATGTGGAATTTGTTGGTATCGCGCAGCGGAATGTTTGAGCGTGCAGACAAAAACTAAGAGGAGGGTGAATTGGGTTCTTAATAAAAATTGTGCTTTTAATATTTTCCCTTTTTGTATCAAAGATCAATTAAAA
>Ga0214544_1012037_pt1 | contig 11536 bp, 9 predicted proteins | sample CNSS3metaG_FD_160074 | JGI IMG/M metagenome (GOLD analysis project Ga0214544, IMG submission 160074) | Root nodule microbial communities from cowpea collected in UCLA plant growth center, Los Angeles, California, USA - CNSS3 | ecosystem: Host-associated > Plants > Roots > Nodule | place: USA...
TTGCACCATGTAACTCATCAATCAAATCATCTAACCTAGGAATGGGATGCCTATATTTGATGGTTATGTTGTTGATAGCCCTACAATCTATGCACATTCTCCATGTTCCATCCTTTTTGGGGACTAGGATCACGGGCATTGCACAAGGACTCATGCTATGTTGCCCCCACCCCTTTTCTAACAACTCATTCACTTGTTTTTGAATTTCTTTAGCCTCCTCGGGACTAGTCCTATAGGCTGGCCTATTAGGCAAAGATGAGCCTTGTATGAAATCAATTTGGTGTTCTATACCTCTTAGGGGTGGGAGACCCTTTGGAGGTTCTTGAAAAACATCTTTGAACTCATCTAAGACTAATGACAAGTCTAAGGGACATCTAGAGTGAGGGTTTTCGAAGGAGGGGGAAGATTCACTAGGATAAGCTAGGAAGATGGCTTTTTGGGCAAGCATTACCTTCTTCACCCCCTTGAGGGTGATCATGCTCTTCTTGGACTCATGCCCTTGCGCCTTCTTTTGCGTCTTCTCTTCTTTTCTTTTCTTTAACATTTGAATTTGGTCCTCATTGACTTCTCTTGGTGAAAGAGGTAGTAATGTAATCTTTTTGCCTTGGAAGCTAAAGTAAAACTTGTTGGCAAGGCCATCATGAAAAGCTTTTCTATCTAATTGCCATGGCCTTCCTAGTAAAATGTGAGTTGCTTCCATAGGCACCAAGTCACATAACACCTCATCTTTGTAGTTTCCAATGGAGAAGTTAATAAGGACTTGTTTGTCCACTTTGATCTCACCTTCCTCACTTAGCCAAGAGAGCTTATAGGGCTTGGCATGAGGGATGGTTTTCAAGCCAAGCTTGTCCACAACCCTTGTGCTAGCCACATTGACACAACTTTCACTATCAATTATGAGGGAGCAAGTTTTGTTGTTGATTTGGCTCCTTGAGTGAAAAATATTCTCTCTTTGATTTTCAAATTCTTTAGGCACTTGGCCTAGCATGTGCCTAACCACCAACAAACCTCCTTCATTAGGTTTGATTTCATCCTCACTTGAAGATTGGGAAGAAGTGTGGGAGGAAGAACTTTTTGGGGAAGGGGGAGAAGAATGTTCACTTTTAACCTCTCCTTTAAGGTTCAAAATCATATTTCTTTTTGTTGGGCAATTTGAAGCAATGTGACCATAGCCCAAACACTTACAACATTTTATGGAACTAGTTCTTGAACCTTGGGAAGAGTTTGCACTTTCATGGGAGGTTCTAGATGAATTGGTCCTAGGTGGATGGTCTTTGGAAGGAGGTTTCTCATCTTTTATTTCTTTTCCTTTCCGAGTCCTAGAGTAGTAGTCATTGTAAGGAGTACTCCTATTGGCCTCTTGTTTCTTTTTCAATTGACTTTCAACTTTTAAGGCCAAGTGTAAAATTCTGTCAAGAGTAGAGTACTCATACAACTCAACTACATCTTGAACTTCTCTTCTAAGACCACTCACAAATCTAGCTACCTTTTCTTCTTCACTTTTAAATTGGAGTCCTACTTTGAGAAGCATGGACTCCATCATTTTAAAATACTCATTCACACACATGGACCCTTGTTGAAGCCTTTAGAGCTTCAAAAGAGTCTCCCTCCTATAGTAGGAAGGAACAAATCTAGAAAGCATCAAAGTTTTAATGTACATCCAAGAGGCCGCGGGTGGCTCTTGATTAATATTGTCCATACACAATTGATGCCACCATGTCATGGCATAATCCTCAAATTCTAAAACTACTAAGTCTATTTGTTCTTGATCACTAACTAAATGAATATTAAATATTTGGTCCACTTTTTGCTCCCATTCAATGTAGAGGTTTGGATCATTCTCCCCCTTGAACTTTGGAATCTTGATTGGTGGAGGTTGTCATTGTGGGAGTTGATTGCGCCTTCCACCACCATCATGGTCGTGCCTTCTTCTTCTTCCACCATGGCTAGAGTCCTCGGAAGAGGACCTCCTCCTTCTCCTCTCATCTTCTCTAAGCTCAAGTCTTTGGATATGCTCTTGTAGGAAGATCTCACTTTGTCTCCTATCCACCCTCAATTGATCAAAAGTTTCCCTTCTACTCACTTCCATCTCACGTAGGATGTTGGCAAGAGTGATTTGTTCACTTTCTGGGGCCATAGGAGTCACCATGGGAGGGGAATAAGGTGAAGCCGATTCCTCCTCCTCTTCTACCTCCAAGATTGGATCCATATTCATGTTCCTACACCAAAACTCACCAAAACCTGAGACAAGCAAGATGCTAGATAATAAAACAAGCCAAACCCGAGACCAAGTGTGGTCTTCACAAGCACCCAAGTGTTTTTTATCACACTCCCAAAGCACACAAGCAAGGCTAACACTCAAAAAATCCTTCCAAACAAGTGAAAACACCTTAAAAAAGATGAAAACCTTTCAAAGGCAAAGCAAGTGGCTCGGCCACAACACTCTAGGAAAACAAGGAAATGAAAATAACTAATACAAAAAAAGGATTACCTAAAGACAAGCAAGCAAAGCTCCAAAACAAGAAAGTTTAACTTCTAAGGAAATTTTGTTTTAAAGAGAAAACTTGAACAAGACTAAAGAAATGAAAAGCACTTTTAAAGACTCTATGGAAAGCATTTGAACAAGCCAAGATTATACCTCAAATTATGCAAACACCAAGAAAGATCATAACCAAGTTAAAGCATGGAACTAATTTGCCAATATCACCCAAAATCCAAGTATAAAATTTAGTAGCATAACACCTAGTAAAAATGGCCAAATGGATTCACCAAGCAACACAATAGCTCTTCGCCAAACTGCTTTTGGTCATGAAAAAAAAATTTCTTTTCAAAACTAGGTACTTAAGATGATGAGAAGGATATTTTGGGGTGTCTTGAACACTTAGTTCCCACAAAAATTAGGTCAAAATCAATTTCAAGACGCATACAACAACAAAAGGCATAGATCTCATGCAATAGCTCAAATACTTAGAAACAAGAACAAGAAAACTCAAAGAAGCATATCACAAGAGACTCAAGCAAAAGTTAGACACATTTAAAGACTCAACATGACATACACAAAGACACAAACATGTAGCTATCATGCATTTAAACTCGTGGATTTGAGGCTCAATGACTAAGCATCCAAAGACATGTTATCCAACCACATTTAGGAGTTTAAAAAGGTGCAAAAACCGTAGCCAAACTGCTACAACATAACCTAAAAACCTTGATTCCCGTATTCTTGGCAGATCTGACCTTTGCTCACTAATGTGATCATAACTTTCTCCACAAAACTCCAAATGTGTTGGTTCTTTTCTTTTTCTGGAAACTACACTCAAAGAGCTTTCTTTTGACACCAAAAACGTAATTTTTGGACCGCTGAGCTGGTGCGGTTTAATGTTTTAAAATCGTCACGTTTTCTGCCAGCACTGTTTTTGTGTGTCATGGAAGTGGATTTGAACCATAACAAGATAGCTACAACAAGAAAAGGTTAGCACATTAAAAACACCATATTCAAGATAACCTAGGCTCTAGATACCAAATGATGAAGGATTATCTTGTTTCCTTTTAGAGTTACGAATATGGTGAAGTTGTTTAAGAAAGCTTTTTGAAAATTCCCACTAGACATTAAGATAGCATGCTATCTAGATGTGAAGGTTCATTTCTCAAGCTCATGAAAGGAAGAAGAAAGTTGGATTCAAGCTTAAACACACACGACAATAACAACACTTAAAGAGAAAAATGAAAGAAGAAACAATAAAAAATGGAAAGCATAGAAGATGAAGAATAGAAGAAGCACGCCACTCATAAGGGGGGATCTAAGCCAACCAAACCCTAGAGATGAGTGATGTTGTCACCACTTGCAAGCAATATAAGGCAAAGGTGAGTTCACTTTTAGGAATGAGAGCTCACGAAAATTGGTGGTTGAATGCACAAAGTTTATAACAAAATGATCAACCCTTTTACAAGACAAGGAGCACCCTTTAAATAGGAGTTCATAGGGGTCCTTTAGCAAATACAAAAACATGAAAAAGGATTAACTAGCAAACCCTAAACCTAATGTGAGAGTGAGTCTTGGCCAAGTGAAGGGAGATGATTGGTGGAGGCATTCCCATGAGGATTCTAGACCAAAAGAGTAAGGAGACCAAGTGACCTTCTAAGGCATAAACCACAAAGGAAAAAGGAGACAAGGTACATGTCTACGTTTGCTTTTGCTTTATGCTTTTTGCTTTCCTCTCTTTTCCACTTCATCCAAGTGCTCCAATCACCAAGTGCCACCTACCCATGCTCTACTTTCTCTTAATTACCGACAAAACAAGACAAACAAGGATTAGCATGTTGGTTTAAGTTAATTTAATCTTGGTCAAAGGTCAACTTTGGATCAAAGTCAATAAGTCAACCAAAATAAGTCAACTAGAAACCAACTTAGGGAATTCAAACTAAAGTAACGCAAAACAAAGATAAAGGTGATGGAATAGAAGACTCCCCTCTAGACATGCTTCTAGTGATCCTTCTTGAGGGAGCTTCTAAGGAGGTGGTCACGCCTTCATCAAAAACCAATCTTGTAAGGGTTCAAGATCTAGTTTATTGGATTGTTTACTTTGATTATATTGGTTGGGTGTTTGTAAAAACTTTGATCTTAGTAATTGGATGTAGCTCTTTGATATAGTGAACTAGTATAAAATTAACTATGTACATATCTCTCTCTCTTTCTCTCTCTCTCTCTTTCTCTCTCTCTCTCTCTCTCTCTACTAGTTGCTTTTTGGATATTTTTTCTTAACTCGATTTTTTGCATTAAATTGAAAATGACCAAATCCTATAGTTGACTTGTTTAATAAATACATCATACTAAGTTTTGTGAGAATTTAAGATAGTTGAACTCACACCCTCTCTTGAACGCATCCCAATTTAACATTGTTAAGATTGCATGTTATTAAACATCTACTAATTTAAGAAAGAGAGTTTTTGTAATTGGGTTTTTGGAGGTCTTTGATAGATAATTTGTCAAGTTAAAAACTATTGTCTAATTGTGCATCATCAAACAATAATTGAAAAAAATAATAATACAAAATTCAAGCTTCCTTTCTTATGTATTTGTCTTGTTTTCACGAGAACGGTTCTAACTAAGAAAGAAATGGAAATTTTCAATCATTCACAACCACATGCAAGTAGTCATAAAACACTAGGTGCAATGACACCTATACAATTATATATGTTTTTTGAAGACTTAGGCAAGGCCAAAAGCATCCTTTTATTTTATGTTAAAGGGATGGTTTTGGTATTCTCATATGATATGTCTATCACTAATATAACTTTGATTGATGTAAGTAAGCTTTAACAGTTGCTAGAAAGAAATTAAAATCCATTGTCCTGAATGTAAGTAATCCATCTCATTAATATTAATTACAGTATTTAAATTATATTACATTATTTGTATTTAACTTATAGTGCTCAAATTAATTAGGGCACAATGAGTGCATGTATTATATGATAAGGATTGATAGCAGTGACCTTATAAGCCTTGGCCCAAATACTAATGTGGTGGAAGAGCCAAATGATGCCAACAAAGGAAATATGAGAAATAGGCCCAAAAGGGAGCACAAGATGCCAAAGTATCTTTGTGACTATGTAACTAAGTAGAAATATTTATAAGTCATTTGATATTTCGTATTTTGTTAGTATTTCTTATAATTGTTGAGTTGTGCATTCTGTTATAGATTCCTTTCAATATGCTATATTTTCTATTTCCGCAAATCACGGATAGTCAATCATTGACAACGTGATTTTATTAAATACCAAAGGCATGAAATGAATGAGGGCAGCATAATTTTCATCTTCTTTCTCTATTATTTATAGGAGGTCCCTTGATCCTCGAAATCAAGGCAACTTATTACGTATCATCTGATGCTCTCGTTGATCTTCATGTTTTACCCATTAGTGGTACGTATGTGGTGTTGGGCATCCAATGGCTTAAACCTTTGGGCCCAATTGTGACTACCTATTCTACAATGACCATGCGTTTCATGAAGGAAGTTCGTATGGTTGAATTAAGTGTCAATACACCTTCTGCACCTCAAGACATTTCAGCTCACCAACTAAAACGTATTTTCCAGACCGATGCAGCTGCTGCTTATTTCCACATACAGATTTTACCTATTCTTCCCCATCTCAACCACATACAACTACCTCCCTACTCACTCATATCCCCAGCTTTCCTCCCTACTCCACAAATACCAATCACTTTTCCTTCCCCCTACATCTTTACCACCACCTCGTCCAACTGACCATCATATACAGCTTTTACCCAACTCTTCCCCTATCAATGTGCGCCCCTATCGTTACCCTAATTTACAGAAATGTGAGATTGCGAAAAAAATTGATGAACTTCTCCACACGGGGCTAATACAGCCGAGCCACAACTCGTTTTCTTCTCCGGTCCTACTTGTCAAAAAAAAGATGGCACTTGGAGGTTTTGTGTGGATTTTTGGGCCCTAAATTCTATTTTTGTAAAAGATAGATTTCCCTTAGCACTATTGATGAACTTCTAGATGAATTAGATGGTGCTAAGTGGTTTTCCAAGTTGGATCTTTGTCAAGGATTTCATCAAATTCGAATGAATGATGCCGATATCCACAAAACTGCATTCTACACCTATTAGGGCCATTATGAGTTTCGGGTCATGCCATTTGGCCTTTGCAACGCCCCATCAACATTTCAAGCAACAATGAATGAATTGTTGAAGCCCTTCCTTCGTAAATTTGTCATCGGTTTCTTCGATGATATCCTAGTTTATAGCATTACCTTGGCCGCTCACTTGAATCATTTGGAGAGCATGTTCCAGACCTTGCTTCATGGTCAATTTTTTCTCAAAGGTTCTAAATGCCTTTTTGCTCATCAACAACTTGAATATTTGGGTCACATTGTATTTGCTCAAAGGGTGGCAGCAAATCCTTCTAAAATTCAGGCAATGATGCAGTGGCCATCTCCAACTTCCTTAAAAGCTTTATGTCGCTTTCTTGGTTTGCTTGGATTTTATCGTCGTTTCATAAAGGGCTACGCTTGTATCGCTGCTCCATTGACAACCCTATTAAAAAAAGATCACTTTGATCGGAGTCCAACAGCTCAATCTGCTTTTGATAAGCTCAAATAAGCAATGACAGAAGCCCTTGTTTTGGCTCTTCCAGATTTTACGGTTCCATTTCAACTTGAGACTGATGCATCGGGTTCTGCTATGGGTGTTGTTCTAATGCAGCATGACCATCCTATTGCCTTCTTTAGTAAACCCTTTTGCCCTAGACTACTTCGTTCTTTAACTTATGTCCGCGAATTACATGCCCTCACCTCTGTTGTGAATAAATGGCGACATTACTTATTGGGCCATCCATTTGTTATTATTACGGACCATCGGAGTCTTAAGGAGCTAATGTCCCAAGTGATTCAAACTCTAGAACAGCAAGTTTACCTTTCCAAGTTGTTGGGGTATGACTATACTATACAATATAGAGCATGGAAACATAATGTGGTTGCGGACACCCTTTCTCGTCCCACTAATACTAGCCCAGTCATTTTTTCATTTTTTCTATGCCTAGCTTCCTTTTCTTGGACAAATTACGCCAATCTCTTCAAGATAGCCTTGAATTTGTTTCATTATTGGCTAATGTGCGAAGCAATCCTATCAGTTTCCCACATCACAACATCCATAATGATCTTCTGTTGTATGATGGCAAGATATGGTTGAATCAAGACAATCCTTTTATCCCCTTCTTTTGGAGGAATACCACACTTCACCTTTAGGAGGTCATATGGGACTTTCCAAAACTTTGGCACGTATTCAAGGCAACTTCTTTTGGAAAGGCATGTGTTTAGTTGTTCATACTTTCGTTTCTCAATGTTCAACCTATCAACAAACTAAGTATGAAACTCAGAAACCTGCTAGCTTATTACAGCCCCTGCCACTTCCTCATGACACCTAGGAAGATCTCTCTTGATTTCATCACAGGATTACCTCCTTCCCTGGGTCATTCTGTAATCCTTGTAGTTGTTGATTGTTTCTCTAAAGGTGCTCATTTTGGCACTCTTCCCCCTCATTTCACTACATTTAAGGTTGCCCAACTTTTCATGAACATGGTTTGTGCAAGCACCATGGCATCCTGCACAACCTGATTTCTGACTGTGATCCAATTTTTATAAGCAGATTCTAGCGTGAATTGTTTCGTTTGTGCGGTACAAAGTTGTGCATGAGCACATCGTACCATCCTGAAATAGACAGGCAGACCAAAGTTCTTAATCGCACACTGGAACAGTATCTCCGTTCTTTTGTACACTCCCACCCGTCCTATTGGGGAAGATACATTTCTCTTACTGAATGGTCTTATAACACATCGATCCACTCTGCTACTGGAACCTCTCCTTTCTAGATTACATTTGGAAAACCGCCCCCATCTATCCCTTTTATTTAACGGGTTCTTCTTCTATCGAGGTAGTGGATTCATTGCTTACAACTCGCCAGGATCTCTTAGCTCAATTGCGCGCAAAACTGGTGAAAGCACAACTGACCATGAAGGAGACTGCTGACCGTCATCGTAGAGACATATTTTTCAATGTGGATGATTGGGTCTATGTTCGTCTACGACCATACTGACTACGTTCTCTCCATTCTCATACTACCCCCAAGTTGGCAAAACGTTACTACGATCCCTTCCACATCACAAAACGAATTGGGCTTGTTGCCTATCAACTTGACCTTCCTTAGAATTCAAAAGTTCACCTTGTATTTCACTATTCTCTTTTGAAGCTGCATAAGGGCCCAATTCTTACTACACCTGCTCATTTCCCTCTTCAGACAAAGGATAATAAACCCATTATTGAACCACTTGCAATTCTGGACACAAAAATGGACTCTTCTATTTCTCCACCTACAAAGTTTGTTTTAGTCCAATGGAAGGGTCTGGCACCGGAAGAGACAACTTGGGAGCGTTGGGCTGACCTTGTTTTTGACTATCACCTTGAGGACAAGGTGTCTTCCGTAGCGGTGGGTATTGATAGTAGTGACCTTATAAGCCTTGGCCCAAATACTGATGTGGGGGAAGAGCCAAATGATGCCAACAAAGGAAATATGAGAAATAGGCCCAGAAGGGATCACAAGATGCCAAAGTATCTTTGTGACTATGTCACTAAGTAGAAATATTTATAAATCATTTGATATTTCGTATTTAGTTAGTATTTCTTATAATTGTTGAGTTGTGCATTCTGTTATAGATTCCTTTCAATATGCTATATTTTATGTTTCCGCAAATCACAGATAGTTAATCATTGACAACGTGATTTTGTTAAATACCAAAGGCATGAAATGAATGAGGGCAACAAAATTTTCATCCTCTTTCTTTGTTATTTCTAGGAGGTCCCTTGATCTCGAAATCAAGGCAGCTTATTACGTATCAAGAAACATGTATACAATCATATTCACAAACGTCAATGACTCATGGAAGGATGTAATATACAATTAAATTAAATATTTAAATTTTAGCTTAATCTTAAATCTGTGTGGTAAAAGTAACTAACTTGTCATTAAAGAATGTAGCATTATATATTTAAAACACTAGCCATAATTTCTATTATTTATTTATTGTAAATGATATGTTACGAGTAATAACTTGGTATATAATTAACAATTTGCGTACAATAAAATATAATAGATTTTAAAACCAATATAAAAAGATATTTTTTATGATAATTTTACAACTATTATAACAAATATAGATTTTTTATATTACTTATATCCATCTCGATTAAACAATATATTCTACCATGATAAAAAAAAATGTATGCTATATTATTGTTGGGAAGTAATACGTTAAAGTTAAAAAAGACGTGTTACTTATGATGATTAAAGTGATAAATTGGTTATATTATTCTCATAATTTAATTGAAAATTAACTTAATTTAACATATTTTACACAAAGTTACGAACTTTTCAAAGTTTGGAAGAGTAAACTAAAAAAAATGAAAACCGAAATTATATTTTATGCTTTGATTCGTAGACACCGTTTATTTATGGTGATCTGAGATGAATTTTGAGAATTTGTACATGTGATCGAAGTGATTTGTGGATACTTATATTGGACATTCTTCACTTTGAGACCCTTTCTTTGTAGTTTCATCCCTGGAGACGAAAGCAAAAATAAAGTATAAGATGAAGAAAAAGTGGTGAATTGTGGGAATTGTTTAATAAATTACTAATATACCCTTATATATAAAAACATTTTGTTTTCCTTAATTTTTTTGTAATAATTATTAGAAATTAATAAACAATATTTATAAGAAAGAAATATTTTCATTGTAAAACCGACTCTTGTGAAACCTAAGTCATCCCCCTTTCAAAACACTATCACCTTTCTTATTTTTCTTTTTTTTTTCTCTCTCTACATTTCTCTCCCCCACTTCAACTTTGCTTTAATCTCCATTTTTTCTTTGAACCTTCACCTCTTCTCTATGATAGAGACAAGATTGGAGACCCTGCGGAGTCCTCTTTTGATCCAACTGATCGTCCTCTTACTTTGAGTAAGTTAAACTCCAATTTTTGTTCTTTTTCTGTTCTTCTAGTCTTTGAGGTTGTGGTTTTGCGTTGATCAAAGCCTCATTACCTTTATCCTATACCCTTATGTTGCAATTTCTTAGGTTAACTTAGGATTCCAGTGCTCTTTTCGCTTAAGGCTCTCTTCTAACCTAGTTCGATCCCCGTTCGAGGTAAGGGAAGCTAGATTTTCTATAGTTTCAAAATGGATTGCTTGTTTTCATTTTGGATTGTGTTGGATATGTTTGCTTGATGTTTGTATTGAATGGGGAATGATTGCATGTTTGTTTTGAACTAGATTATAGGTTTCATGTTGTGAGCAGATGATAACCTGTTATTCTCGCTCAAGCGAGAGCCTCTCGCCTAAGCAAAAATAGCAGAAACTTACCTCTGCTCTTTGCTCGAGTTATTGCCTAGGCAGAGGAATTACCGCTTGAGCGAGACTAGTCTCCCCTAAGCAAGAAAGCTTAGCCTAAGTAGAAACTCGTTGATTTTTAACAGTGTCCACTATTCGAGTTCTCGCCCAAGCGAAAATGTTTTGCTTGAGCGAGAGAACCCATGTCGCCTGAGCGAGATTGGTGCAAAATTTCTTTAATTATTTAATTGATTCTATGATGTACTAATTTACTCTTTAAAAGCATGAAGTACGAGTCTATGCATGTATTATGTGGTGTTTTGAGATTAAATTGGCGTGCTTAGTGTGAAGGATTGACCCCAACCAAGGATGGAGGCACATGCTTAAGAAGACTAAGCATGTTTAGAAAGGAAGTTCACTAATCCTTCATCTCTTTCATTTGTGTTTGTTATTTTTGATTCCTAAAGTTGACTTAGTTGAATCAACTTTAGTTGACTTGTTGACCTTTGACTAGGTTTGACTTGTTGACTATAGTTGACTTGACTTAAGCCAACATGCTAATCTGTGTTTATTTGCTTTGTAGGTTAATTAGGAGTAAGAAAGCAATGCTAGGTGGCGCATGGTGA
>Ga0214544_1012041_pt1 | contig 11531 bp, 6 predicted proteins | sample CNSS3metaG_FD_160074 | JGI IMG/M metagenome (GOLD analysis project Ga0214544, IMG submission 160074) | Root nodule microbial communities from cowpea collected in UCLA plant growth center, Los Angeles, California, USA - CNSS3 | ecosystem: Host-associated > Plants > Roots > Nodule | place: USA...
TCATCATTTCATCAAGTTTTGGGCTTCTCTTTGCAAAGCAAGAGGGGACTTGGATCCCTCTGAAACCTCCATGTCTCTTCCTTCGCATGAGAGGACAAGAGTTAAAGACCCTAAAGGGCTTAAGCTCCTTTACTCTCAAGCAATTGAAATCACGGAACCCAAAATAACCGAGTTTGTTGGGCTCCGGTTTCGTTTCAGTGTAGTATTGAGTCGTGAACTTATTGACAAATTGAAGAATTGGGTCTCTTTTAAATGCGGCACTCACGATTCCGGGGCACTACATATATCAACCTTTGTCATAACATGCTCCTTGATTTGGGTTTGCATGGTTGGATCCGAGGAGAGCGAACAATATTCTGATCAACTATGCTACTTGGTGTTTCCAGCAGATTCTCGTGATCGTCCTGAATTTTCGTTAACTTCAACGTACTTTGGGAATTGTCTGACTATTTGCATGGCGGCAATGAAGAGGAGTGAGATAGTGGGAGAAAATGGGATCGTTGCTGCTGCGAATGCTATTGAAAGGGAAATTAGAGATTTCAAGAGTGATGCTTTGAAAAAGGTTGAAAATTGGGTATCAGATTATCGAGAAAGAGTTAAACCAGGTAAATCTAGGTTGTTTATTGCAGGTTCACCAAAATTAGGTGTGTACCAGACTGATTTTGGTTGGGGAAAGCCTAAGAAGTGTGAAGCAGCGCATATTGAATCTTCAGCATCTATTTCTCTTTGTGATTGCAGAGACGAAAAAGAAGGAATTCAAGTTGGATTGGCACTTGAAAGGGTTCAGATGAATAAGTTCGTCAACATCTTAGAACAGAAACTCCATAATATTGATAAATTCTGAGTGAATCATTTCATGGGGAAAAAGCTTATATTTTCCATGTTCTGTTTCTGCATGAGTAGTTTCTTTTCTTTTATTAGAGTAATGTGCTTATAATTCTTGATAAGTTGAATGATGAATGAGTTAGTACTGTTCTTAAAAGAAGTTAAAACATATCTAGTTGCATTTGAGAGCTTAAATGGATGCTCCAAATTAAAAGTAAACGCATATATTTCATTTAAAAAATTAGGTGAAATGTGCATTTTCAGACGAAGTAGACACGGTTATTTCACCTATTTTTAATACAGCAATTTTTTAAATAAACAGCTTTTGAAACTCGTTTTATACTTCTACATTAGGCAAAAATACTGGTTTTAATTATTTTCTGTTTTTCTTCTACTTTTAACATTTTATGAAAGGAATTCACCCATAAAAACATAAGTTTTTTGTACACATAGTTTCATCGTGTTTAATGTGCTTTTGTATGTCAGTGAAGGGATCCGAGAAATAAAAAACGGTAAATATGGTGTGGTTTTCCATTTCTCCTTTATTTCCTATTATCTTTTTCAGTAAAAAGAAGGTAAATAATTATGATACTTCCAAGTCTGACAATAAAGTAAATTAGTACAACATTGAAAAAATCAATCAAAAATAGAAGTGGTACAAGACTTCTATATTATCAATAAAACACCAAAGTGGCTAGTATACTACGCCTTTTATGTTATAAAAGCAACCATTAAAGTTGTTGTATGCATTAAAGTTATATGCACAGTTTTGCTTTGCAGAATGTTTAACTAATAAAAATAATGTGAAATTGAAATTTTGACGATTTCTGTTTATATATCAAAATCAAAACTCCATTTCAATTAAATTGAAATTATATTTAAATAACACCACTTTTTTTATCATGAAATCTCTCCAACTTTGTACGACTTGTTTAGATGAAATCTTCTTTTAAAAACCGCATCATATTTGTAATTTCCAATTAGAGTTGCACAGGTAAAAAAAATCTAAAAAACATAGTTAATGCTTTTTTTTCCTAAATAACATGTTATAATGTTTTTTTCAACTAATTAAAAGAGTCAATGTTATTAATAAATCTTTATATATATATATATATATATATATATATATATATATATATATATATATATATATATATTCAAATTCAGGTTTACAAATTAATTTTTTATTAAAATTAAAAAATAAATTTAATAAATTTCCGGGTTTAATCAATAAATTTTATATTAAAATTCAAAATCATAAATTTGCTTTTTTAATAGAAATATCAAAACATTTTTTTTACCGGCAATAAAAAATATATTAATAGAACACATTGTAATTAATATAGAAAAAAATGAATGGACAAGAATAGTCGCTATTACAAATACGTCTTTTAAGTTATGGAATATATGTTTGATACAGATGAACTCTGTTTAAATAATTAAATTTAATATTATTTGAATCAATAATATATATATATATATATATATATATATATATATATATATTTGTCAAAACAGATCATCCGGTCCGGTTCGATTCGAACCATCATAGGTTGGTCACTCAGTGAGCTAACCCAATCCGATTCATTTATTAGGCGAGCTAAAAAAATTTGAACCCGGCTCGGCCTACCACGGGTTGGTGGGTTAAACGGGTTCGCTCACCGACTCACTTAATTAAAAAAATACAATTTTTTTCTTCAATCTAAAAAAAAAAACTAAATTATAATTCTGATTAAAATCTAAGTAAACTTCAATAATATCCAAATATAATCCAAAAGGATGTTAAACTCCAACTACAAACCAAAAAAAAAAAATACCAATGTGTTATAAAAAGTAACTTAACCCGACTCAAATACAAAACCCAACATAATAAAAAACACTTGTGTGACCCTTTATTTGTGGGTTGGTGAGTCAATCCGGCTCACCACGGGTTCAACTCCGGTGAGCCGGATTCTATGTGGGCCGGGTCAAAAATTAACCTGTATTAAAATTTGTAAAAAAATTTCAACCCAACCTGAACTTATGGTAGATCGGGTTGACTTGCGGTTTTCAACCTATTTTGACAACTTTATATACATATATTAAAACCGTCAGGAAAATATGAGGAAAATTAAGTGCACATAAATAAGTGACAGTGCTAGACAAAGTGCATGAAAAGGAATTTCTCATTAATGTGAAAACCACTGTCTTTACAAACAGAGTACAAACCAAAAGGTTTATATACAAGATGTAACAGAATACAGTTGTTATATAACAAACTAATAGAATGAAAAACAGAAAAATAATAGAAGAAGATATCTATGATATCTTTATTACTCTCTCACAAGGTAAGCATGAATGTTGTGCATGCTTAACCTGGATAGAATAGTCTTGAAAATAGATGGATGAAGAGATTTTGTAAAGAAGCCGACAATTTGGAAGTTGGAAGGACAATTTGGAAGTTGGAAGGAACATGAAAAAGTTTGATAAGACATTTAATAATCTTCTATCCTGCAATATGGCAATCAATCTCTGTATACTTGGTTTTTTCATAAAAGGAAGGATTCTTGATAATGTGAATAATAAAATTATTATCACAAAAAACAGAGTAGGGTGTGTACATAAAGATCTTGAAACAAGTAATGAGACCATAAACATACTTTTGAAGTTTATAGACCAGATCAGATAGTGGAGGCTTCATGTAAATATCTTCTGTCAAGTCACCATGAAGAAAAGTGTTATCCACATCTAATTGGTCAAGAAACCAATTATTTGCACTAGCTAAAGCAAGAACAAGGCGTACAGTAGTAAGTTTGACCACTGGTGAGAAAGTTTCATAGTAATCAACTCTTTGGGTTTGAGTGAAACCCTTTGCCACTGAACGGGCTTTGTATTTATCGATTGATCCATCTGTTTTGTGCTTGATCCTGTAAACCCAACGGCAACCAATAGACTTTTTATTACGAGGAAGAGAAACCAAGGTCCAATTGATCCATCTGTTTCGGTGTAGAACGTGGTTTATAACTTGTTGTCAGTATTCAAACTTGTTAGCTTCTTTGAAAGATGTAGAAATATTGTGACAAAAAGAAGTGTAGTTAGGAGAGCATTTATTGTATGAAAGAAACAAGTGAATAGGATAAGGAGTAGAGAAAGAATCAGGGACGACAGTAGCAGTACCACAATAATAGTGGTTTAAATATGTAGGTCAATTTTTAGATCTAAGGGAAACCTTTTGACCAGCAGTAGAAGCATGATATTATCAGAAACAAGAATGGGGGTATTATCTATTGTGTAATCTTTGTTATAGTAGAAACCGGTACATAAGAAGGAAAATAAAAAAGGGTAACATAAGAAAATTCATCATTTGTAGGGTTGTCAGGCAATAGCAAAGATGAAGTGTAGGGAAAAACATTTTCATGAAAAATCACGTGTCTTGAGACTAAAATGGACTTGGAATGCATGTCATACAAAACATAACCTTTAATGCCAGTTTTATATTCAAGAAATATGCATTTAGAGCTACGGGAATCAAGCTTACTAGTAACAGTAGAACTAACTTAAGCTAAACACCAGAATACTTTGAGATTAGAAAATTCTGGTTTAACAGAGTGAATCAGTTGAAAAGGAGATTTTTTATTGAAAAAGGGTGTTGGAAGTCTATTAATAATATGGGCACCAAGATTTAAGGAGTAAGACCAAAAAAATTGGGAATTTTGGCTTGAAAAAGAAGAGATTTTCTGACGTTTAGAAGGTGATAATGTTTCCTCTCAACAATGCCATTTTGTTTAGGAGTAGCAACACATGATGCTTTATGAAGAATGCAAGAGTGCAAGCAAATTGGTTTTATGTTAAAAGAATGAATTGTTAAAGCATGTTTTTAACATCATTTTTGTGTTTTAAAAGCAAAATCCAAGTAAAACAATTGTAATCATCTACAATGGTTAGAAAGTATTGGTAGCCATCTATAGATGTAGTAGAAATTAAACCCAAAATATCAACATGAATAAGTTGAAAAAAAGAAATGGTTTTAGTATGATTAATGAAAAAAGTCAGACGTTTTTGTTTAGCAAATGCACATGCATCACAAACATCAACAGGAGTAAAGGAAATATCAGAATATTGAGAAGCTAGATGGTGAAAAATTTTATTGGATGGAGACCAAGTGCCACAGATTACAAAAATAACATTATTTATGAAACTAGAATGTAAAGGAGGGGAATCTATGTTACTCATGTTTTTCACTGCTAAAGAGATGAAAAAGACCTTTATATTTCTTAACTACTCCAATAATCAGGGAGGTAGTTTTCTGCACAATGAAACAATTGTCTTGGTAAAAAAAAAATAATAGAACAATCGTGAGAGGTTCTTAATTGAGAAATGGATGAAAGTAAACATACTTATATATAATATCAAAACTCTATACCCTAGCAATAAGTCTTATAATAGCACAGACAAATTTCATTCTAGTTCTTTTTTGAAAGTTATATCCAGTTTGCCAAGCAATACTAACAAAGTTTCGACTAATAACAATTTTAAAAACACGCTGAACTAAAGAAATATTAAGAACAACTTTTTTGCACCCTACAAGAATTGTTTTCTGGATCAGTAACACTCGATTATTGAACTACTTCTGCAAACTCTATTCAGAAATAACTAATCACACCCACAAAACAAAACAAAAAAAAAAAAAAGAAAGAAAGAAAAACTAGAACAATGTCACTTCATTACAAAGAGAGCACACTCTAGAACTAATTCAGGTGAGTACACGTTGAATTTACACCACAAACTCTATTTTGATCTTCAAAACTTTCCAAATTTTCTTCAAGAACCTGTTCTTTCTAGAAAATAATTCTCAGAAAGTTGCTTAAATTTTGTCATTTTATTTTACAAAAGGTTTATCTTAGGGGTAAACACTTCGAGAGTTATGTACAATTAAATTCTCCATTTTAGTGAATTAAAACTATATGTTAATTCGTTAATGTCACTTATCCATAAATCAATGGATTAAAAGTATGTTTTAATTTATTGAAATAGAGTAGTCTTAAATTTATGGAAACTTATAAAAGTTTAATCTATTAAATACAAGTTTTAATAAATTAAAACTTTTTTGTGTAACTATTCATAATTATAAGTATTTTAATTAAGAAAAATAAAGTTAATTTAATGATAACATAAAGTATTTTAATTAAAGTTAATTTAGTGATAAAACTTTCTAATCAACTAAGTTTTCAACGGAATTAACCATATTTTACAGCTATATTAACCCAACTTTTTTCCCACCTAATATATACAAGGATTATTAAAATAATGTCACCCAAACCATTAAATGCTGAAATATTTATTAAATTCTTACGGCGTTAACGATGATTCTCAAAGTTAAATAATTTAACCAACTGTCCAATAGAATTAATCATAATTGAAAACCCTTTTAAACCATTATTTCCCCACACAACTGCAATGCATCAAATTTTAAATAATTTCATTTTCCTTCAAATTATTTGTTGTTAACCACTTACGAATTTTAGTCCGACAGTTGTCTGCCACGTAAGAGCGTACGTGTATCATGTCCCAATTATTTATATTTAAGGTTTCAAATATAAAACCAACATATTTATTGTCTTCCACTAACACCCAGTGGCTATTACTTTCTTCCTCCATATGGATAACCAGATCAACCATCATGAACCAGTGAAAGTGTTAGAAGAATGCCAAGTTGCTCCACCACCCTCCCTTTCCTCAATCACCCTTCCCCTCACTTTCTTCGACATTCCATGGTTAGGTTCTCGCTCTGTTCATCGCATCTTCTTCTTTGAGTTTCCCCATCCCACAAATCATTTTATCCAAACAACACTTCCCATTCTCAAACACTCTCTTTCCCTCTCTCTCCAACACTTCTTCCCCTTTGCCTCCAATCTCATCGTTCCACCACAACTCCACCTCTCTCACATCCGTTACCTTCACGGCGACTCTCTCTCCTTCACCGTTGCAGAGTCCACCGCAGACTTCACTCTCCTTGCATCTCATTCTCCCCAAGACGTTCGAAACTGGCACCCTCTTATCCCCACCTTGCCTCCTCCACACGTTGATCAAGATGGCACACGTGTGTTCCCTCTCATGTCCATTCAAGTCACGATTTTTCCAAACTCTGGTTTCGCCATATGTCTCACCTTCAACCACATTGTTAGTGATGGAAAATCACTTCATCATTTCATCAAGTTTTGGGCTTCTCTTTGCAAAGCAAGAGGGGACTTGGATCCCTTTGAAACTTCGTTGTCTCTTCCTTCGTATGAGAGAGATAGACTTGAAGACCCTAACAGGCTTAATCTCCTTTACTCTCAAGTATTTCCAATTAGTGAACAGAAAAGAACCGCGTTCAATGGGTTCCCGTATCGTTTCACTGTCGTATTGAGTCGTGAACAAACAGAGAAACTGAAGAATTGGGTCACTCTTAAATTCGGCATCTACGCTTCTGAGGCATTTCACATATCAACCTTTGTTGTAACATGTTCCTTGATTTGGGTTTGCTTGGTTGGATCAGAGGAGAGCAAACAAGACTGTGATGAACTGCGCTACTTGTTCTTTGTAGCTGATTCACGTGATCGTCCTGAATTTTCGTTAACTTCAACGTACTTTGGGAATTGTCTGACTTCTTGCATGGTGGCATTGAAGAGGAGTGAGATAGTGGGAGAAAACGGAATCGTTGCTGCGGCAAAGGCTATTGAAAGGGAAATTAGAGATTTCAAGAGTGATGCTCTGAGAAAGGCTGAAAAGTTGATGTCAGACTTAAGAGAGTTAGTGAAAATACGTAAATCTGTGTTGGTTATTGCAGGTTCACCAAAATTGGATGTGTACCAGACTGATTTTGGTTGGGGAAAGCCTAAGAAATGTGAAGCAGCACATGTTGAATCGCCGGGATTGATTTCTCTTTCTGACTGTAGAGATGATAAAGGAGGAATTGAGGTTGGATTAGCACTTGACATGACTCAGATGAAGAAGTTCGGCAACATCTTAGAAATGAAACTCCTTAATATTGATAAATTCTGAGTCAACCATTCATGGGAAAGAAGCCTATATTTTTTTCATTTCCTGTTTCTGTCTGAGTAGTTTTTTCTCTCTCTTGTTCCAGTTTAGAGTGATGCGGTAATAGGTCTTGATAAGTTTAGCAATTAATTAGTTAGTAGTGTTGTTAAAAGAGGTTAAAACATATGTAGTTGCATTCGGGGGCCTTAATTAAATGTATGCTCTGAACTAAAAGTAAACGCATATATTTAATTAAGAGGTTATTTTGCAGAATGTTTAAAAAATCAGGCGAAATATAAAGTAAACAAGAATTTCCATTCATTGCTAATTTTCTGGATTTTTCTTGATATATTTTTAAAACATATTGATTTAGTATTCTTCATCAATATATTTATGATGAAAGATCTGATAAGACTAGATTAAGGGTATGTTCTTATGTACAGAAGGATTTGTGGGAGAGTGTGAAAATGAATTTGTGTGGATTTGAGTGAATGAATATGTATGTGGATTTAAGTGAATTTAGATGGTAAAGTGAGTGAATTTGGAAATAAATTTTATGAAAGTTAGTTAAAGAGTTAATTGATGTGATAGATAAAATAAATTATAAAAATAGATAAAAATTATAAAGTTAACAAAATACCCTTGATGAAAAAAGAAAATAATTTTGTAATTTGATGTTATAAAAATAATTACAAATAATTAATACATATTAAAATTATATGAATTTTTAAAATAAAAAAGTTTACATTTTTATGAATGTGAAAAAAGTTATACAATTAAATTCTAAAAAAAGTTATACAAAAATTAATAATAGTAATTATTATATATATTATTATTTTTTAATAATATTTTAACTAATGTTAATTATTCTACATATTTATTTATAAATTTTATTATTATTAATTATTATATACTTAAAAATATTAATTATTTTATATATTAATTATGATATATTAATATATTAATTATTATAATTTTGACAATATTTTAATTATTATATATTTATACATATTATTATATTTATAAATATATTATTATTTATTATATATAATAAATAATAATATCTTTATATATATAATAATTATTAATATGTATATATAATTAATTATATATAAAAAAACTATTTAAAAAATATTATATTCATATAAATAATTTAATAATTTATTATATATATAGGAATATATTTATAAAATGGTGATACATCCACTCAAATTTCTAAAGATAAAATTAAAAGATTATTTTCTGAATCACTTTTTCGTTCTCTTTTAAATTGGTACATATGAACATAATTTCACCGACAAATCCATCCTAACAAATCTGTTATAACAGTGCCATCAGCAAAAGCATACACATCGTAAACTTAAAAGCTTTTATATTTCTTTAACATTATTGTAAATACTACTTTGCCAAACATGTGGTTCCTATTCTATTTATGTATTAATAATTGCACGTCACATGTCGTTTTTTGTATGTCATTTCAACTTCAAAGCTTTCAAGATGATTGGAGGACAGAATGCGTTCTCTTCTCAATGTTTTATGTGCTTTTGGTGAACAGGATAAGAGAGATAACAAAGTTGATTTTTTTTCCTACAAAACATATCATCAATATCCGATCTTTTAATAATATTTTTTTTAAATCAAAACAACGTACTTTAAATTTATATATTTAACTATTATTAGACTAAAAATAATATATTATTTAGTATAATGATAATTATAAAAAAAAATTAAACATATTTAAAAGATTGTATTTCGTTCCTTAAAATTTTTAAATTCTTCGATAATCAGAATTATAATTTTATATTATTTCTTTTTTTGTAAATAACCATATTGTTAGCAAAAACGTTAAAATGACTCCTTTAATTGAACAATTGAATTATTAGTATCATGATTTCATTTTCACAACTAACTTATCTTTTATCATTTTTAAGAAAAATGATTCTATTTTTTATTCTTCATCAGTATACTTTAAAAAAAAAGTTTAAGACTACAAAATAATTTATCATAATCTAATTAAAAATTGAGAGACATAAATACTAAAAGAAAAAAAGCTACGATAATCAATTCACAATTAAAAATCGATTATGAAAAAACACACAGTACAATACATTTACTTCTATATTCATAAAACATGATTATACAAATACTCATGAGAGATAAAAAAAAATAATATTAATTATTAAAGTAATATTTCACTATTAAGTGAAGACTATAGATTTTTTTTCTTCAAAATTGAGAGAAAACAAATGAGAAATGAGAGTAGAAATAATGAGTATTTTTCTCTTCTGAAACAAACGAAAACAATTGAAAGTGACATATGAGAACAATATGTAAAAAACTAAAAAAACAATGAGAGACAAAATAAAAAATATATTAATAATTTTTTTTATTCTTTATTATATTTGATTTTGTATTTTTTATTTATTAACGTGTGTTAAATAAAAAAATAAAAATTTCTCATCAATTTTAAATTTGTTACATATAATTTTAAAAAAATTGAAATTTTTTGACTACACATAATTTAAAAAAAAATTAAAATTTTTGACGACAATATATAATTTTTAAAAAATTCAAAATTTCTGGCTACATAAAATTTAAAAAGAATTCAAAATTCTTTGGGAGGTCACCCCTTCTTCCCCCCTCCTAACATCCGTCCCTGCATAACATGGTATAATTTCTTTCAATTAAATAAAAGAGTCTGTATGTAATAAATCTTTATATAATTGAATTCATGCTTAAAATTTAATTTTTTATTAAAATTTGGAAATAAATTTAATAATTTTTTTTTAATTTTACTTAAGTTTTTTTAATTCAAGTGATAAAATAAAATAATTAGTAAAAAAATATTAATCATGGGATAATATTTTAAAATTTGACTCCCTATATTTTAATTTTTTATTTAGATATATGAGATTGAAGTTATTTTGTAAAATATTAATTTTTTAAAATTTATATTTTGACATAACTCATTTAAAATTACTTTTTAGAGAGACGAAATTTATTTACATTAATATTTTATTTAATAATTTGATTTGAGTTGTACTTAAAATTTCTTTTCATCTAACTTTATATTTTAAAGATTTTTTTTTAAATAATTTAATTTAAAATAAAATAAAAATAGTGAAGCAATCTATAAATATAAAATAATAAAAAGATAAATGTTTAAATCATATTTTTCTATCAATTCAATTTAATTTTTATTGGTAAATGTTTAACCAATTGTATACAACTTTTGGGGGGTTTTCAACGTGAATTTTTTCATGATGTATAATCTCAAAGTTGTCTACAAGTTTGGTGTAATTGTTTTCTAAAAAATGTAATGAAGGATAAATTTGAAAATAAATAACGTAAACTGTGATTAAAATATTGTTAAGAAAAGTAAAATATCAATCTCCTATTTATTTTTATCTTTATTCTATAATCACATCATATGTCCATCAATTTATAAAACCATGAATGATAGATTCATTGTCTCCCATTAGCACCCAACAACTAGTACTTTGTTTCTCCGTCTAGATGCTACATATGGATAACCAAATTAACCATCACAAGCCAGTGAAGGTATTAGAAGAATGTCAAATTGCTCCACCACCCTCCCTTCCCTCAACCACCCTTCCCCTCACTTTCTTCGACCTTCCATGGTTTTGTTGTCGTGTCCCTATTCAACGCATCTTCTTCTATGAGTTTCCCCATCCTACACACCACTT
>Ga0214544_1012044_pt1:2500-11528 | contig 11528 bp, 3 predicted proteins | sample CNSS3metaG_FD_160074 | JGI IMG/M metagenome (GOLD analysis project Ga0214544, IMG submission 160074) | Root nodule microbial communities from cowpea collected in UCLA plant growth center, Los Angeles, California, USA - CNSS3 | ecosystem: Host-associated > Plants > Roots > Nodule...
TGTGTGTTCTAGCCTTGGGGAACACATAAATTAAACTTTATATTTTTTTATGGTAGATTTGGGTGGAATGGGAAGAGGTAGGGGAAACCTAGCAAGGGAGGCTGAAAAACAATTATGGAGGGGTCATGAATGGCTGCTAACCATTAATTAAAGGAGAAATCCGTTTTTACCCTATTAACTTAAATTTAGGCATTGCTTAAAAGGTAAAAGTGGAGTGTTAGGAAAGGTTTTACCAGAAAGAGAGCACAAAAGGAGAGTGATTGTGAGTGTTGGGAGAGGTTTGGGGACTGAATTGGTAGAAGAGCAAGAGGGTGATTGGCAAAGAAGGAAGAAGTAGCACATTTAGGAAATTGAGCAAGGAATCCAGGTTAGGGGAGTTCCTATTAATTGTTTGATGTTATTTTTATTGAATTTTGATTGAATCGTGATGTATGCGGGGTTGGGATTGCATTGTATCTGAAAACCAGAGCTGAAATCGGGTTTCTGGAAATTTTCCAGAAACTGCCTGGCGGTCACGCACGACCCGCCAGGCGACACAAGTGACAGAACCAGTTTCTGGGGTTTTTAATATGAACCACCTGGTGGCAGGGTATGCGCCAGGCGGCACGTTGTGACCCTGTTTCTGGCTATTTTGAATTTATTTAGGGGTACCTATGGTATTATTGTGATGTTCACATGCTTACTTAAGAAATTAAGGAATATAAATGTCTGTGTATGTATGGTTCAGCAAATGTATGAATTCTTGAATGAATTTAGGGTACTTGGATTCCTGTTGGGGTTACGAACGAATAATTATTGAATTGGTAATTTTGGATGAGTTGTAATATATAAAAAAAAGTGTACATATGAACTCAGTGTGTTTCTGTGTAATGTTTGTAATGGAGTTTACGTCAATATGTTTGTATCTGTTGAAATTGGGTTATCTGGGTCGTGACTGGTGCGAGAACAGATTGGGCAGAAACCATTTTCATAAGCACCGCCTGGCGGTGTGTGGATTGCCGCCAGGCGACACCTCAGTCGGATGGATATTGTGGCTACTGGTGATTTCACGTTTTGGAGTGTTATGCTGGACATTTTTCATTGTAGGTAAAGAAGGAAAACAGGGTAGTGGCTGTCATTAATTGTGGTGGTATGCGATAAGCAAAAAGTTCAAATGTATGCTAAAATGATGTTTGAGAGGTGTGGAATGAATTAATAGGGTCACACAGGGAATGGGATAAGAATTGTGTTTAGGCAAACCATGTATTCAGAATACTAGGTGAATCTAATTGGATGATTTGGTATTAGCCTAATAGTAAGATAATGAAAATGTAGTGGGATGTGTAACTTGGTTGTTTGGGGTATATGCTTGGATGAATGAGTTTGACACTTGGAAGTGGTCTATATTACGTGCTTCGCTGTTTACATTATGTAATGTGTTGGTTGCATTGGAAATTGTTGCTGTGTTAAATTGTGGTGGATTTGTAATACAATTAAAGGTCTATATCTAAGGTATCATAATTGAGCTATATTTTTATGGGTGTGTGTTTTGAGACCATTTGGGGGTCTACTTAAGTGTCCGAAAAAACCAGTAGCATTGTGCTACTGGTCTAGTGCCTGGCGGCGTGAGCAGGCCGCCAGGCGGACGGGAGGCGAAACAATGCCAATGGTAATAGTGGGGGCGGGGCGCCTGGCGGCGAGTGAAGGCTGCGCCGGGCGGTGACGACGGAGCAGGGCGCCTAGCGGTGTGGTGATGCCCGCCAGGCGGTAGTGGTACTGTGATGGTTCTGCAGGCGCCTGGCGCCTGGCGGTGTGGGGTGGCCGCCAGGCGGTCTGGAACTAAGTTCTGCCTAGCGGCGTGTGATGCGCTCCAGGCGGTTTTGGTTCAGTGATAGTGCGCGAGGAAAGGTTCTACATAGCTTTAGGTGAGGTACATGATGCGAGGCTTCTGCTGGGGGTCCAGTTACGAGTGTAACCCGTATTGGAATAACACGTGACCATTGCAGGTTGTAGCCTGGTGGTTTAGGAAGTCCAGTGGAGTGTGCGAGTTGTAGCTCGTACGGCGAGGTTCGGGTGATTGCCCTCTTTAGAGTGATTCTGGTAGTCTAGAACAGCTACAAACTTTATGTTTGTTTCGGGGAGCTCCACTTGGTATCACGGTGAGAGGCTGTGGAAAAGTTATTCCCACGTGTGGACTATCAGGTGGTGGCCTGTAGTCGGAGGGGCGAGTGGACACTCGTGCAGCGAAGATCAATCATTGCTCTCACTTAAAGGGTATAGAATTGATAGACGTCTAAAGGCAGGTGTTGGAAGTGAAATGTGAAAAAAAAGGGGAAAAGTGTACTAACCCGAGTTTATATTTAGTAATATGATATTTAATATTATATTGTTGATTTTATTTAAATGAGCTCACCCTATCTGTGTGTGTGTGGTGATGATCATGTAACTTGTTACATGGGAGCAGATGTTGATGCAGGTGAGCAGACAGATGCTTGAGACGGAGTGGGGGATATCTCTGGGATTTTAATGCTATTTACTATGTTGCACTATGGAATAAATTGTAAAAACTTTTAGACACTTTGTTGGTATTATGAACGATGCGACCCATTTTCTTTATAATTGTGATGGCACGTTGGATTTTTGTATTTAAATTTTCCCACGTTTTGGGAATTGATGAAAAATAAATGAGGTTGTCAGTTTATTTATATTCTTATTTATTTTAATAAGTAATTTCCGACTAGGATGTTACAAATGAGATCTTGAGACGAAGACACACTTGAAGATGGTGTAAGACCAGAGAAATTTAAATAATTAAATCAATAATTATTTTATAAATGCGGGTAGTAGGAGCCTTTATGGCATTTAATGTGGATTGTTATGAAGTGGAAAAGTACTAGCTCAAATAGTTGAGAGTACTTGATTGTGTAAGAGGACTTGGATTTGAGTCCTATGTATGTTAATTGTATGGTTATTTTAATAAGTGCACAATCCTAAAATTATAAGAATTATCATGAAACATGAATTGGTTGTGCACTTGCTCAATCTGTGATTGAATGGTTGTATATTCAAACCTTGCTAAGAACGAATTAAACTTTATTTTTGCCAAAATTTCTTTTGGCATGAAGGTGAAAAGGCAAAGGACCCTAGCTGGCAAGAGAGACGGCTTAGTGGGCTGGGAGACAACCAATAATGGTTCTTGAATAGCCATTAACATGAAACTTAATGGCATTTTCGGTTTTGGGGTTAATTACACTTAACTAAGGTAGTTTTTGGGGAGGAAAGAAGAAAAACGTGAGAGGGGAAGAGAGGAACTGAATTGGGCATGTGGAAAGGGGATTATGAAGGTAAAATTGTGAGAGTGATCATCGTGTTTTTGGAAGAGGGAGAGATGAGTTTTTAGAAGAGCAAAGGAAGGTTCTTGGGCATCATAAAGAAAGGTTAGAAAACCATTTGGAGCAAGAATTTTCAAGTAAGGGGAGCTATTCTTATCTGTTTTGATTCGTGAATAATGTGTTTAACATTGCCATGACCTATTGCATGAAATTCCATCTCTGTTACGCTATTTTTCGTAGTTTCTGGGTTTCTGCCCAGAAACCGCCTGGCGGTCATGAGTGTGCCGCTAGGCTATGCATCTTCCTTGACCCAGTTTTCTGGGTTCTGTCATGAACTGCCTGGCGGCAAGATGGAACCGCCAGGCGATGCACATTGTCTGTCACCATTTCGTTGTGTTTTGTGGACTTCATGATATGTTGAACTTCCAGTTAGGGTTCTATGTCTGTGTGATTGTGTAATGCTATGATATTCCTATTATTGGGGGTGCTCGTGATTATAATTAAGGATGTAAACATGAAGAGTTTATGTTAGAATTAAGGGATTAATCTGAATTACGAAATCACGGGTGATTAAGATGTGATTGAAAGTTGTATGATGCATAAAGGATAGTATTGGGGGTTGGTTTGATAAATCAAGTGTGAATTGTTGTGTTCTGGTGCAATTGGAACCTGGATTAAATTCTAGGAATTTCGAGTTCTTCGCAAGTATAGAAACCTGGGGTTTTTACCAGGTGTTGATGTACCGTATGGCGACACCCTGCTTGCCGCCAGGCGATGATTGGTACAGAGGCAAATTCTATGTCTTGAATTGGCTGGTCGTGAGAGAGATTTATGTGAGTGGATTGGAATAGAAATTAGGTCAATAAAACTGAAGGGAATAGAGCACTTGAATTCCTTGTGATAGAGGTAATGGGAGAAGTATGATGTTGTGTTTTATTAGAAGTAACCTGGTAAGGAGTATTGGTTCTGCATTGGTGGTCTAACTTGTTGGAGTTAAGATGTGAAAGATGTAGAGTATCAATTAGAAAGTGTTGAGAATTTAGATGCCGTAAGGTGGGAACTGGTGAATAGAGGAGATACATACGTGCGACTTAAAATGCACTGAATTATCAGTAGGAATGGTGATCAAAATTGGTGCTATTGGGTTTGGTACTTGGTGATGACTTGGTGATGTTACTTTATCAGTTTGGGAGTAATTTGATAAACATGTGTTGTAGGTATATAAGATTGAAAAATAAGAGATGTGTTCGTGTATTTGGAGTTAGGCAATAATTTGAGGATATGTGATAAGGCATTGGGACGAATTGGACTAAATTATAATTTGTTTTGGGTGCTAAAATAGTAGCTGGTACACTACTGGTATAGCGCCTGGCGGCATGGGTGTGGCTGCCAGGCGATAGGATCAGCAGGGATGTCCCTGCAACGCGTGGCGCCTGGCAATAAGGTGTGATCCACCAGGCGATAGACCCTGAAACAGTGGGTCTGGGAGAGGCCTGCCGCCTGGCGACGATGGTGTCTTGCTAGGCGGTCTGCACTAGATTTTTTCCTGACGGCGCTTAGGCAGCGCCAGGCGATAGTGCTGCAGACAGTGGCTTGCGTGTGTTGCTTGTACGCAGTAATGCGAGACTTGGATCAGGAGATGTTGTGCCATGAGTGGGTAGGTTCATGGATGATGGTGGACATGTGATGATATGAGCGGGGAGGTTCATATCCTGTTACTCTCGTGTGAGGATACGAGCAGGGAGGTTCACATGTTCCATGCTCACACTTGAGAGATGCTACGAGCGGGAAGCTTCGTAGCTAGTGGATCACATGTGTTGGACTTTGGGCGGGGAGGTGCGTAGAGTAGGACTACGAGCGGGGAGGTCCGTAGAGTAGGACTACGAGCGAGGAGGTTCGTAGAGGCAGGACCACGAGCGGGCAGGTTCGTATGAGCATCATATATCCTGAATCCACGGTCAACTATTTGTATGAATTGAAGGTTGAAAAGTCTTGGGGTATTAATGTCTTGGCCAAGAACTAACTAGAATAAAACAGTTGGGTGTATTTTTTATTTTATTAACTTATGTGTTAATTATTTATGAGCTCACCCTTTCTGTTTGTGTTTGGCGATGATCGTGTGATTGTCACACGAGAGTAGATGATATTCCAGGCACTAGTGCAGAAAAGAGATTATGCCGCGGTTATTTTGACTTTTTCGCTTCGGTTTTACACCCGAGGCATATGCTGGCGAGGTAAAAAGAGACATGTTTATGCCTCGGTTATGAACCGAGGCATATGCAAGGGTTACTGCCTCGGTTCTAGAGGGAACCGAGGCCTAATGTGCATCGCAGATTTAAAAAAAAAAATAGTATTTTCTGACCCAATAACAGCATCACACATAGCCATGATCCTTGTATACACACCTACACCAATCACAGTGTGCCACATCATCATCTTCAACCTTCTCCCAAATCAGAAACCCTAGCCACCATTCAAACCCTAAATGCCGCCAATGTGTCATGACCACCATCTTCGACCACCGCATCACGCCGGAACAACTTCACGACGCCTTCATTCATCTCGGCAGCGATGCAGAACACCCTTTCTTCACTATCATATCTGAACGGAAACATCCCACGACTAACCATCGTGAGCTAAATCGCGACTTCGACACACACATCGACGTTCGAAACCCATAGAAGAGTCTTACGATTTGAAAAATGAGAAGCACATACCTACAAGCGAGATTGAATGACGACAATGGAGGCAGTTTTGCAACCTCTGCGATGACAACAATGGAGGAGGCTCGCGTGACGGAGGAGGCTCGTTCAACGGCGGACCGGTGGTGGAGAGACGAAACTGCTACTATATGGAAGAAGGAACCTTTGCAATGTGGAACAATGGCGTTCGGAAATGAAAGAGAGAAAAATGGCTGCTGCTCCACGCGAAGAAGATGAACAGTGGCACGATTTATTTTAAACCCTAAGAAGGCTTATTGCCTCGGTTGATTTTAAACCAAGGCATAAACATCTATATGCCTCGGTTAGATGTGACCTGAGGCGTATTCCACTTGAAAAGCAATCAAATATGCCTCGGTTAAAATAGACCCGAGGCATAAACATCTATCTGCCTCGGTTAGAATTGACCCGAGGCATAAAAGTCTGCCACCAATTTAAAAATATCAATGTAGCGGAAAAAATAAAAATTTTAGGGGGTTTATGCCTCGGTTCTAAATACAACCGAGGCATAAAAGTTTGAAAAAATTACAAAAGTGCCACCGCGTCTTTATATGCCTCGTTTGGAAGTGAACCGAGGCATATAGGGCGCTGTAAAAAACCCATTATGCACTAGTGAGGTGATGTTGTTGATGCACAGAGATAGAGAGAGGGCTAGCTTGGGAACTTTGAGCTAGGAATTTTATTACTCTATGAATCTTGGCGTTTGATTTTCAATGATTATTTATTTATTTTAATTGAGTAATTTTCAGTAGGGACGTTACAGATGACACAATGAAGATTGAGATATGACGAGAGAAATACTTTTGATAACAAGAATGGTGTTGACAACAAGGTGCAGAGAAGGTGACGTTGAGATGATGTTTGATAACAATATAGGTTAGACCGCGGGGATAGGGAATAAAATTAAATTCTAGGAGGATAAATGGGTGCAATATTTACCTTTGCGCAATAAGTTTCTCAGATTGTACACTTTCTCAAATTGTAAGGACAAAAAAATAGCAAATTTATGCAAATCATAACAAGAAAACATTTTAAGAAAGAGTTAGAGGACACATGGGTTGGAAAACAATGAAGGAGGGTGTGTTTTCAATAAGGTATGCTTATACCATACTGCAAAACAGTCTAAGTGCGGAGAACACTGGTATGTTTAACTCTTGTTGGAGTGTAAAGGTTCTCCCAAATGCACAACACTTTGGATGGAGAGTGATTCTGGATAAGATCCCAACAAAAGTTAACTTAGTACGAAGGGGTGTATCACTAGGTGCTTCTTTATGTGAGCTACGCAATGAATCTGAAAAGAATGTCATACATTTATTTTTCTATTGTAAAATAGCTAAGAGAGTTGGGGAAATGTGTGATAAGTGGGTCAGAGTAACATCAGTAAACCATAACCAAGCTAAAGTTCATTTCCAACACTTCCATTTAATTCCATTAAATGGAAAACAAAATAGAATCTGGAAGGAAATGTGAATTTCAATTTTTTGGCCTATTTGGATTCATATAAATAGGGTGATTTTTAGGAATGGAAAGGTAGATGCAGAAGAAGTATTTTGTACAACTTAGTTGAATGCATGATTATGGCTAAAATATAAACTACCTAATGTAACTTTGTCATACTCTCATCGGTATCTAAATCCGGTGCAAAGCTTAAAATTGATGCGAAAATGTTTTTAAAGTTAAAGGTTAAAGGTTGTAAAAAGAAAAGGTAAGGCAGAGAATCATACACATCCTTTAAAAACAGTGGAGGGCTGTTAGGTTGTGGGTTGAACTGAAAATGCACTTTACTTTGGAAAGCATGTATGGCTTCTGTAAAAATTCTATAGGCTATAAAGTGGATAAATGCAAGCACTTCAATAATCAAGAGACGTAAAGAAAAGTAGTTTGATACAAAGGAATTCTAAGCACAGTAAAAAGCCATGAGCAATTTAGTAATCTATGCATATTATAATTTATAATAAAAATTAATGATTAATTTAGTAATGTACTTTTTTATTGAATTGGAGACCAATTCAGTGATTGAAATTAATTACCACTTTAATAACTGATATCATGACTAAACTAGTGACCAATTTGAATAACTAAATTTTTTTTCACCAAATCAATCACTAAAGAAAAAAAATAAAAAAATGTTACTAATTCGATCATTAATCACTATATTTTTTAGTCACTAAATTCAAGACACCATTTATTTATTTTTAGTAGTGATTGATTTAGTTGCTTGATCGAAAATAAGTTACAAATTAGTTACTAATTTATAAATATTTAGTCACTAATCTAGTCAACGATAATAACTAATATTTTTTGTTATTAAAATTAGTCATCTTTTATATTTTTTTAGCGGTGTAAATTTGTTTTGAGAAATTAAATTCATCAAATAACTTAATATGTGCGTAAGTTTTCGTGGGGTGGACAATATATATGCCAAGATGATTTGATATATAATGTTTTACTGGACGATTAGCTAGACGAGTAGTTTCAGGAATGTAGCATTATTCTATGGGTGTTACATTTTGTGTCACTATAAATTTTTTTTAAAATATTAATTATGTCTCCTAAAAATTATCATATATTTTAGGATTGTTATAACATTTTCTCTGTATAAATTTCTCTATTTTATTTATAAAGTATAAAACTACGAGTTGTTAAACATTCTCTCTTATCAATTCATGGCAACGTAGTGATTCTTTGTTTCGAATATTTTATATCCACCATTCTGCACAGGCACATGCATCTTTCACTAATGTTTTGTTTACTATAATATTCATTTCTTAATTCAGTATAATCATCGAATATAACTGAACATTAAACTCAGAATCGGAAATTATAATTCAATAGAAGTAGTATTACCAATGATATAGAACATTAAACTATGTGTCTTGAAGTACAACAACAAATTAAAACATGAAAATTTCATCTCCTCCACCGACAATATTCATAAAAATATAAAACTTCAAATAATAATGATTGTAATAGTAATTAATAGGAGCGGCAACATTG
>Ga0214544_1012050_pt1 | contig 11521 bp, 15 predicted proteins | sample CNSS3metaG_FD_160074 | JGI IMG/M metagenome (GOLD analysis project Ga0214544, IMG submission 160074) | Root nodule microbial communities from cowpea collected in UCLA plant growth center, Los Angeles, California, USA - CNSS3 | ecosystem: Host-associated > Plants > Roots > Nodule | place: USA...
GAAGCTGCCCAACCACGAGTACTCTTTTTCTGCCTTTTTCTGTACCGCCGTTCTTCTTAACGCGACACGCTTACCTGGAACCCTTACCTGGGACTCTTGCCAGGAAGACTTTTGATACTAGGACCATACTGGTACTGCACTCGTCTGAGCCGATATTAACCATCGGCTCAGACGAGTGCAGTATGGTCCTAGTATCGAAAGTCTTACTGGCAAGAGTCCCAGGTAAGGGTTCCAGGTAAGCGTGTCGCGTTAAGAAGAACGGCGGTACAGAAAAAGGCAGAAAAAGAGTACTCGTGGTTGGGCAGCTTCCGCTGGAGGGGGAGTGTACCAATGTGGTTGAAGGGACTCACCCTTGAGGGGAAGATTGTTAAGAATCCAAGTGTGAGTCTAAGTCCCACATTGACCAGAATTGAGAAAGTAGAGCACCATATAAGGATCAAGGCCCATAAACCCATTGCCTTAAAGTTTTGGGTTGAGAGTGGTGTCAGTGTCTTATGTGGTTAGGCTCAGATCTCATTGGTGTTGTATCTCCCCAGTGATACCCTCTCCTTTATAAACCTGACAAGTGGTATCAGAGCTGATGGTTAATATCGACTCAGACGAGTGCAGTATGGTCCTAGTATCGAAAGTCTTCCTGGCAGAGGTCCCAGGTAAGGGTTCCAGGTAAAGTGCGTCCCGTTAAGAATAACGGCGGTACAGAAAAGGGCAGAAAAGGAGTACTCGTGGTTGGGAATGCTTCCGCAGGAGGGGGAATGTACCAATGTGGTTAAAGGGACTCACCCTTGAGGGGAAGATTGTTAGGAATCCAAGTGTGAGTCTAAGTCCCACATTGACCAGAAATGAGAAAGTAGAGCACTATATAAGAATAAAGACCCATAAACCCATTGCAAAGGGCAGAAAAGGAGTACTCGTGGTTGGGCAGCTTCCGTTGGAGGGGGAGAAAGTAGAGCACCATATAAGGATCAAGGCCCATAAACCCATTATTGTTCTCTCCAGTGAAACCCCCTCTGTAAAACCTGACAGATATTTTATAGAAAATTAAGAAGGTCATGAAAAACCATGTAAAGAATAATTGATGTGTTCTATAAAGAAAAATATTTATAAATGAGAGTAAGTATTTTGTAATCATATTTTCAAAGTGAATTCTTTATATTAACTAATAACATAATTTTTCCTTTTCGTATTAGGTAGATTTTTCATGTTTGTTTCACTTTTTTTTATTTTTTTTATGAATCTGTTTTATATTATGTTTATATTAGTGTTCACTTTTTTATACAATAAAAAATATAAAAAAATTATTATTACTATTATTACTATAAATAATTTTTTTTATTTTGGAGATGACTTTTAAATAAAAAAATAGTTAAATTTAAAAAAATGCTCAAATAAAAAAAATAGTTTAAATTTAAAAAACACTTAAATTTACTTAAAAGATAAAAATTAATAAAATAATTATTTTAATTTTAAAAAAACAAATTTAAAAAACAAACTTGAAAACAAATGTAGACCGCAAAAAGATAAATCTCCTTTATTTATACTCGTGAAACACACATTAGTGAAACACACATGTATTCACTTTTTCTATAACAAATAATAAAATTATGATTATAAAAATAAATATGAATAATTTTTACAATTGAATTATATTTTTTTTATTTATTTCTTAGATTCTTAGATGATTTTTTATTTATTTAATTTAGAAAAATAATTAAATTTTAAAAAAATGGTTAAATTTATTATATATATATATATATAGAGAGAGAGAGAGGGGGAGAAAGATGACATAGAAGATATAGATATTAAAATGCTTTTATACTTCAATATATTTCAAGTATTAGTGTCAAGCACGTATTCGTATCTGATAGTGATACATATATAATATGTAAATCAATTACTTTTATAACACAATAATTTATAAAATTTTATGTTAAAAATGTTTAATATATTTGATTTTAATTTTGATTCAATAAAAATAATTATATAATTATCATTTTTTTTAAAAAGTTGTACATTTTCAATATGTATATATCATATATTGTGTCATATTATTTTTAAGATAAGTGTATGATCGTATCTGATACGTGTCATATCGAATACACGTATCTTAATATTAAAATTCATAATAAAACTGTTTTTAAATACATACATTACAACATATTAATTTATAACAATTTAACTTTGAATAAACTAAAATTGATATTTTATCCGCGTTAAATATATAAATAAATACACGTTATAACATTATCTATCCTATGGGCACATGAAATTGATTGTGCATATCAGTAGTTGGACAAGGAGAGTTGGGATCCAAAGTTATCTTAATTGTCAATAAATGACTGATTGCTACACTTTTGTTCCCATATGTGTCTCTCACATGTCCACAACTTTAATGTTTCATATAAGGTATTCATAAATTTTATTTAAAAATTATAATAAATTGGATATAAAGATTATTAATTTATCTTTCTTTTTAAGAAAGTTATCTAAAAAATTTGATCTATAAAATAAAAAGTCAATTAATTTCTTGACAATTATTCATGTATGGATATTGAATTCATGTGTAAAAATAATATTTTTAAACTAAGAAACAAATGTATAAATTATATTCATAAAATAAGATTTGTAAGCAAATTTGAAATTTGAAAATTTTAAAATAAATAAATTTAAGAATCCGTAAAATAAAATTGGTTAACTTAGGAAGATTCATTCAATTTTGAAAAATAATAAAAAAATCATTATACATTCATAAATTTAAAGAAATAGATTTAATAAATTTACTTATAAATAAACCAAATAAATAACTAATGAAGAGATTATTTTATTATCGTTGGTATAAGATGACAAAGAGATAAAAACTGAGTTTATGAAAACATGACACAGCATGCTCAGTTTTGGTGATTTTATAATTTTGTTTTCTTTAATCCTGATATTTAAAGAAATAAAAAAGTTTAATTTATCATTAAAGATGTAAGATAGATAACTTTTGTATTTTTGTACACTCGAAAGATATAAAAAAAATAGGAGACATTTTTTGTAGTCCTTATACATTCCTAAATAACATTTACATCATCCAAACTTTTAATAAAGATCTATATTTATATTTTTGATAAAGTAAAAATATTAGAAATTAAAGATTTAAAAAAAATGCATATTGATTTTCTAGTTTTAAAACAAAAATGAATGTGTTTTCAAAATGGATAGTTGAGTCCAATCCGATCATTTGGGATAGGTTAAAAAATAAAAAATATTGTTCGTTATTAACTTGTATTTTAAAATGGACCATAATTTGTTTTATGGTATAATATGACGTGAGAACCTATAAAAAGATTTAAAAGTAACCATAATTTTAAATGAATAGAACATTATATAAATAGATTCTTAACAAAAAAAAATCATTCTTATAAATTATTATTTCTCTAACCTATTTTAGATTTTCTGTCATCTCTTTTCAATTATGATCCTAATATTTATTTGATTGAAGGTCAGAAATCATAAAATTAGAATTATTCCGGTTGAGGAAGAAACCTTCTGATCAAAGAATTTAACAAAGTAAATTCTTGTTTTATCCTTTTAAAATGTTTAACTCTTAAGTTGTATGTGAACTTTTGGACAATATATGACTCAAGGTTGCTCTTAGTGAATCTTTGTTGCTCTATGATTATGATGACATGCTTATAACTTTAATCGGGATCTTGATATTGATTGTTTAGGTGATATATATATATATATATATATATATATTGTCTTAGGCAAGGAAAGTTGATTCTAGTTGTTGAATAATAAACATTATTTTAAATATAACCATATACTAAATAAAAAATTATTAAGGATAACTAATCAGGTTAAGAAATTCTAAAATGGGATAAGCCTATGGATCCTAGGTCCAAGAAAGAAAGGGCCCACACAATACTCTAAATAATTATTGTTCATGAGGTATGTTAGTAGATTCTAATTATTACAACATTTATTACCTGTGACATATCACTAACTTGAGCATCAAAGTATATTTGTAGGCTCCTCGATCAAGGACCTCAATGATTAGATAGGAAGAGAACTCAAAGGCAAAAAGACCCAAAGGCATGTCGAATTGCCAAGAAGGAGTGTGGTAGACACCTTAGAAGATTTCAAGTACATCTTAGTTCTTATAAGAACATTCTAGCACCCATTATGGAGCCAAGGTGAATTTCTATAAACACTTAGTGTTTACTCGCAACATGACTAACAATGGGAAACCATGTGAGGAAGAGATACCAGCAAACAGTTGATGAGAAATGGCTGTATAGAGAACTTCAAAAGGAGTTAACTGAAATGAAAAGGAAGAACGCAAAGAAATGACCGCATTGAAAGAAGAAAATGCTAACATGAAAATGAAGTTGGAGGAAGTCGGGCAAGAGAGTACCAATTGCCCGTACACGGAGACATCAAAGACTAGTTGTAACATCCCGTCCGGATATTACGAATTTAATAAAATAAAATAAAGTAAATAATTACATTACATTTAATAATACTTCATTTCCCAAAAACACGAGAAATTTAAATCTTTATTACTTTACTAAGAAGTCCATAAATACAAAACTGCAAGTGTAATCAAAATATTCCATGAGTCTTTACAATCCATTTCAAATAAAGTAAAGAAAACATTAAGAAAAAGATTCCATGGTCATCCCCTCTCCGCAGCTAAGCCTCACCAGCTCCACCTGCATCATCACCTACTCACGTGTACCGCGTACACGATCATCGCCAACCACAAGCAGATAGGGTGAGCTAACAGTTGAAACACACAAAAATATATCAAACATACATATACATGTATAACCAATACAAATAATATAACAATAACACAAACTCTTTCTTTATACTGCATGGCCACAACCATATAAAGTATCCTTTCTTTTCCCACAGAACCTTACTCCATTTCCATCACATGGCCACCACCATGTACACCGATGCACCTAGTGGAACACTCGTTACCTTCCCTCCACATGGCCACCACCATGTATATTAAGTACATCAGGGAACCTCGTTCCAGTTCTTTCACATGGCCACAACCATGTTAGCAGAGTTCTAAATCTTCTATTAAGTATCTCAAGATGCCTTGTTGCCACACCTATCGGCCACAACCGATAGAGCACGTTCAGAAACCATGCTACGGATCACACATCGTAACGCCAGGTGGAGTTCCCAAGTACGAACATAGTCCGTAACGTCCCAGGACTACCAAACTCGTCAGCAACCACTGAGGAGGGCAATCCATCTGGACCCATCCGTACTGGCCACAACCAGCACACTCACACCGACACACTCGCCAACCCGAGCCATAACTCAAGGTTCCTCGTGTTCATCCGCTATCCCGAGCCACAACTCAAGGGAAGTCATTCCGGGCCACAACCCATAGAATGCCACGTGCTTAACCCCTATCCTGAGTCACAACTCAAAGATACGTTCCGGGCCACAACCCTTGGAACACCAGCAAGCCCACCATCGAAATATTCTTAGAAGCCTTTTAGACCATGCTTTACAATTTCCACCTCATCCCATTAATATAGCAATAATACATGCTTTGAAAGTTTCCCGACACCCTCGCTCATTTAAACTAAACTCCTTTCTTTAACCTGTCCAGTCTATCTCGCTTAAGCAAGACCCACTAGCTTGGGCGAGCCCACATCACCTCTACATCTTATGAAGTCTCGCTTAAGCGAGATCATTCTCGCTTGGGCGAGACTCCCACTCGCCCAAATTTAATATACCTCGTCTAGGCGACGAGTTCAACAACAACCACAAACCTTCCCTCGAGATCTCGCTTAGGCGAGAGGTGCTCGCCTGAGTGAGACGCCATTCCACTCAACACAAAATCGATCCCACCTACGCGAGATGTCCAATCAAACCACCCAAAACACCCACGAATTCTCTCTTGGGCGAGGTATACTCGCCTAAGCGAGATGACCTGTCGCCCACGACCAATTCACACTGCCTGGGCGAGATGCATGAGCAAAATAGAGGATACGCGTCCCTGCATGTCTCGCCTAGGTGAACCTAGCTCGCCTGAGCGAGAATTGCAGGGTCTGACACTGATTCACGCACAAACACATTGCACCACCGACCCAAAACACAACCCAACCATACCAATTCATTCAGCACAACTTTGATAGACATATTAGCATAATGGAACACAGAAATATGCCCCAACAACCCCCATTTTTTGCACAATCACAAAATAGGCAGTGTATAACCCCATTATTTTCATGCTTTTAGACCAGAATTCAATCAAACAGTACCAATTCACCCAAACCCCCAAATTCATCACAGATACAGGGCAGAATCCATAGCATGTACTCATAAAAACCATGCAATATAATCAAAGACATACAATTTCGGGTTCAGCTCCCCTAACCTGAAATATCCTTGCTTACACTTGAATTCAGGAGGTTCCTTTGATCTCAATTGGCTAACCTTATTACCACTTCAGTTTTCTCCTCTCTAATTCACTCCCAATTTCCCTTTTCACTCTCAATTTTCGCTCTCCCTTTGAGGCTCTCAGAAAACAGACTTCCAAAACCCTATTCTCCTCTCAAATTTTGCCTTTTGTAGGTCTTACTAATTGGTTAATGAAAAAAAAAACGGGAATTTCAAATTTTGCCTTTTGTAGGTCTTACTAATTGCTTTTCAAGGGCCATGACTTGATTGTTTCTCAACCCTTTATGGCATACATAAGACTTGAACCCAAGTCCTCTCACATAATTAAAGTACTCTCAACCACTTGAGCTAGTACTTTTCCACATTATACATAACAGAATTTAATGTCATAAATGCACTACCCTCCCGCATTTATTAATTAATTATTTATTTAATTAATTAAATTCCGCGGATCTTACACTAGTGTCCCGAGATCTCCCCAAACGGTGCAAGAAAGCACAAAAGGGTCACCACCCAAGATAAACAACATTGCTAATACAACCTTCACTAGCCCATAGGAGACATCCTTTATAGATGAGATCATTGAGGTGCCTTTACCAAGCAATTGGAAAGGGATGACAATTGATAGATATGATAGGACCCAAAATCTAGACGAGCATATTGACATATATCACTCCACCTGCAGCACCCACTCCACCAGCAGCACCAACTCCACCAGCAGCAACACCACCACCACCAAACATTGCGGTACAACAGCCCAGCCAACCATCTTATGGCATTAGAAAGATGATGCCAAAAATCAAATACGAAGGCCAGCACGTCCATGATGAGACTACTGAATGTATTTTGGAGGGAGGGGAATATTTTGTTTTGTAGTTATACTTTTTTGGAGGAAATGAATGTGCTAATTGGGAAATAAGGATGTGTTATGAATTTCAATCTCTGGATTTTGAACACTGTGATATTTTGATGGAAGGCTTAAAAACCTTAATTAGGAATGCAACAACTTTGCAATTTTCAGAATTTAGTTTGCCTTCTTCATTTTCAAATTGTTTGTTCTTCATTTCATTAAAATTACACAAAACATAAACAACAAATTTAAACAGTTGAGAAGATGTAATTATACAAAAAAGAATATCATTCATTCATATAAGCGATGTAATTATTCAAGCTAGCCAATGACAATTAGAACCCATCAAAACCACTACATTCATTACAACTAGAAAACCTATCACAGCTAATGACAATTGCATTCGTTTCTTCCAAACACTCAATGAATTTTCCATATAAGCGATCTTCTGCCTTTGCCTAACGATAATGGCATCTTGCTCATCAGCACCCTCTTCGTAACACCATTTGAAAAAGTTACAGCCCAACACATCTTCACCACGTCTCTGCAAAACAGAAAAACAAGATGAAAGTGAAACACTAAAAGTGAAACACTAAGAAACAAACCTTAAAGTTCGCACAACCCCAAAATTGTTTAGCCAAGTTCTTTGTAGTTCTAGTTGTGCGCACCACTGCAATGTCTTCGCAATCGCAAATTGGGGGTGAGCCTGAAACCCTAGAACTACCATGGCATGAATTGCAAGTTCAGTGAACTCAACTATTGCAAGAAGGGGAAGATGCTCCACAAGACATTCCTTTTCAGCTGAAGATGGATGGAAGACAACCACAATTCAAAATCACACAAACCCTAACTTTCAATTATAACATCTAGTTTATGCATCCAGTGGAAAAGACATGTCACTGAACAACAATCCACGTCACACAAAAGAATCACGATAACCACTGTTCTGTTAACAATTTAGACGGAGTTAAGGAAAAGGAGTTAATTGAAAACATTTAACGAAAGATAGAACCAAATTGAAAACAATTTCAAAAGTAGAACCAAAGTGAAATTTTTTTGACCAAAACTAGGATCGAATGACTATTTAAGCCTTATTTTAAATATAAACTATACTAAATAATAAAATATTAAAGATAATTAATGAGGTCAATACTTTTTATTTAAAGAACAAAATTAAAAAACAAATGTGCACACACACAAAATACTCTCTTTATATACTGGAATATAGATACAAATATAATAACTAAAACTACTATTAAACCATATTTTTAAAACAATACCCGAGTCCGTCACTTGACCCTCAACCCTACAATTTCATAATCATACTTTGAATTCAATTATTAAAGATACCTTATTTTTATGGAGTAAAATGTTAATCAATTTTTCACTGATAAAGAAAATATATACTTTTAAATTATTCTTATATAATAAATTCAACAAATATTCTAAAACGCATCTAATTGATACGGAGAAAAATCACTGCATTGATGATATAAGTTTGGAAAATCTTGTAGCCAGTGAGTTTTGAAAATCAGTTCAGTCCTACTAATTCTGAAGCTAAAATCACACTAACAAATATTGAGAACAACAAAAATGACACCCTCCACAAATTGTTTTCAACTACATTCAATAAAACAAAATCGAATAATAAATAAGCATTGATAAATTCAAGTTAAGAAGTATACTACTACAATCAAAGAAGTGGAGAAGCGGAGAACACTACGAGACAGATCGAAAGAAATTTAATCCTCAACAATTAATTATTAGCTAACAATATTCGTATTATATATATTTATATAACCATAAGAAGGTAAAAAGCAAAACATATTTAGTGTATTATTTCAAAATTAACATAATCACAATCTTAATCACAGCTATAGTCACACAGAACCTTGGTTAACCTTGTTAACCACCTTAACATCCTGGCCCACCGAAACCCCAACCGGCCTAATATCCGACCCCACCACCGGCGGAACGCCTTGGTACTGCGTCGGCGCGTGCACCACACCTCCTTGCGCAGTATAGTAAACCTGCCTCCCACTCGCACTATCATACGCCACCTGCGCGTACGCTGCATTATCCGGCACCCCAGTAGGCCTAACAACGCCGTATCCCTCAGCATACCCCGAAGCCTTAACCGGCTGCGCTGGCCCCGCCGACGAAAACGGAGTCTTCTGCTGAGCGACGCCTCCGAACACCGCCTGCTCACGGAAACCCTCAGACCCCATTCTCTGCACAGCGTAGTAGCCCTGCGCCGCCGGAGGCCTCACCACCGGCGCGTGGTAGAACGTCCCTGGCGCTGGGATAACATAGACCTGCTGATCAGCACCTCCGGGAGCCGTCGTGACTGTCGTCTGAAAACCCTCGCCGGAAAACTGCTTCTCCGGCCAGTACCCACCGGGATGGGGCGCATTAGGAGGCGGAACCTTCTCCGGCATCTTCTGCATGTAATAATCCCCTCCCGCAGCGGCATAGCCGCCGGCGAAACCATCCTCACTCCTCCTCCGATATTCATTCTCAGCAATCTGCAAACGCTGCATCTCCTGCTGCAACTGTCTCTGAATTTCGATCGAGTTCGCACTCGGATCCGATCCGACGACGCGATCAGAAACGGAGATTCCACCGCGGACCTGATACTCCGGCTGCGGCGCGACTGGCTCCGGCGCGGGATCGTGGAACTTAACGGCCGCGAAGGAAGGAGGGAGAGTGGGAGGAGCAACGGCCTTGTCGAGGCCGAAGAGGTAATCGACATTGGAAGGAGTAACGGGAGGGGTTTTGATGGGGTCAGGTTGCGGGGGAATTGGAGCAGAGTTAAGAGCATCAACGAAGCGATCACGATCCGAGGAGAATGAGGAATTAGGGTTTGAGGAAAGCGTGAAGAGGAAGAGTCTCATCCTGACAGGTTTTGAGTTAGGGCGATAGAGACGGTCGTACTCGTGCATCATGTGTTCAAGGTCGTCGTCGTTGGTGACGGAGATTAGGGCGTCGAGGTCCTCACCAGGGAGTTGGTACTTGAAGGTGAGGTCCTGCGGCGTGGCGTCACAGAGCGCGGCGAGCTTGGAAAGGAAGGCAGGGAACTTGATGGCGCGGTCGACGGCGAGGATCTTGGTGTCGCCGCCGACGTAGGAGAGCTGGTTGTCATGGGTTCGGGGCTGGATCTTGCCGCCGTAGCTGCACATGAACTTGGCCTTGTAGTTCTGGGTCTGCTGGTCGTCCCAGGGCGGCGGATTCTCGAAGTCGATCTCCCTGGAGCGCGGCGAGGAGTCGCCGGAGTCAGGGTAGGAGGGGTACTGATAGTTCTCCATGGTTGTGTGGTGGCTGTCAGAGATGAAAAATGAGAAATAATTAATAAGTAGGGATTTGTGAGGGTTTTTTAATTTATATTTTTGGGGTTTAATGAGTGGGTGCGTGGAGTTTTGGATGATACCTCTTGTTTTGTTGTGTCACGTGGCTGGAAACAAGGTTTGGTGCGTGTTTGTGGTGGTGACAATAACATTTGCCTTCTGAGGGACCCGCATCGTACTGATTGAAGGAGTGCGCGAGAAGCGAGAAACGATAAGCGATAAGTGAGCCATGGTTTGGTTTTGTTTTCACGTGTTTTACACCAACATTTTCTTTCCTCTCATCTTTCAGCCTTGGAACTTCTTACTTCTGTGCCATATACATAATAATACATCACATCATAATATTTATTAAAAGATGCGATAATTAAAAACGTATTTATTTTTCCAGTTTGTTTTCTGTTTATATTCTCTGCTTGGTTGTTTATCTTTCTGTTCATATTTTCTCTCTTCAGAGAATAAAATTTATGAGAGAATATCTAACCGGCTTTGCCAGATTTATATTCTCATAAGTTTTACCTCTTTTATGTTTATATCCCCTCCCTCCCCCTCTCTCCTGGTATCAGAGCGAGAAATCCTTGGATGCCTTTTTGAATGTCTGTGTAATTGAAGTGGCTTGTATTCGCTAGGATACCCTTTGTAGATCGGGCATGTTAAGGCCAGAAGAGCCAACAGAACTATAAGTCCCAGATGATCTTCCTTTGTGGGTTAAGGAATACTTTGCATATTGCGACACTCTTTACACTTATATTTTCATGTATATGTTTTTCAATCTGACAGAAACAATCAAACACTGCGCGTATTCTGGGTTATATTGCTTGTAGTGGGCATATAACTACGGAGTATATATTAAGAGGAGTGCTAATAGCACTTGGGCTTAACAACCCCTTGGCTCGCAGTTGAGGTACACGAAGTC
>Ga0214544_1012054_pt1 | contig 11517 bp, 7 predicted proteins | sample CNSS3metaG_FD_160074 | JGI IMG/M metagenome (GOLD analysis project Ga0214544, IMG submission 160074) | Root nodule microbial communities from cowpea collected in UCLA plant growth center, Los Angeles, California, USA - CNSS3 | ecosystem: Host-associated > Plants > Roots > Nodule | place: USA...
CATCTTCTTCTCTTGAGCTTTGTGAAAGGAACCTTCACATCTAGATAGCTTGCTATCTTAATGTCCAGTGGGGATTTCACTTAGCTTTCTTAATCAACTCACACCATATTCAATAATCTTAAAAGAGGAACAAGATAATCCTTCATCACCTGGTATGTTCAAGTCCCACATGCTCCAATAACAACATGGTTGAGTATTTCCCGACCTTGTGTTATACACTTGCACCCCAAGCTCACAACAAACAAAGTGAAGCAAGAGTCTATATCAGGCCTTACACAATATTTGAAGGTTGTCCTGACCGAGATGTTTCAAGACCATTTTGTCCTATATGTATCAAGACCATCTTGGACTAGATGTATCAGGGGCCTTACTTAATACATTTGTAATTGAAATTTTGAAAATAAATTGGGATTGCAGCTACCATGACGTTATTGGCTTAAAAGGTTGGTATAGTGTCGATCACTCCTCTAAAAACTCTTTTACATGCTCTGAATTTCAAGTAAGGGGTGTAGTAATGGGACGTCACTTAGAAAATTTGTTAAGACAATTGTTAGACTCAAGCAAACTAACTCAACTTTATTTTCCTAGTCCTTGAATCTGAGAGGTTCTCGATCTGGTGAGAGGTCACCTCATTGGTCGAGTAGTACTCAACCCTATGAACCCCTATTTGATAGTTGGCGGGACTTGTAATGGTAAAATAATTTTGTGAATATAGTATAAAATACCTTAAAATGAATCTTCATCATGAGATGAAAGTTTGTGTTAGTCCCCCAATTTCTTTGACATTTCATGAAATAGAAATAGGATGGAAGGGATCATCTAGGTTGATGAATCTTCCTGACCCATTAAAAAGTAGAATGATGGGAGGGATCATCTTAGTTAATGAAACTACTTGGCCCATGACAAAATAGAGTTGTGAGAGGGATCATCCTAGCAGATGAAGCTTCCTGACCCATGTAAAAGTAAAGTTATCAGAGGGATCATCCTAGCTGATGAAGCTTCTTGGCCCATGTAAAAGTAGAGTGATGGGAGGGATCGTCTTAGTTGATGAAACTACTTGGCCCATGACAAAATAGAGTTATGAGAGGGATCATCCTAGCTGATGAAGCTTCCTAACCCATGTAAAAGTAAAGTTATGGGAGGGATCATCCTTGCTGATGAAGCTTCTTAGCCTATATTTCAGGATAATTAAAAAAATGTAAGCACATGATATATAAAGAAGTTTGTCTTTTTTTGAATGGATGCCTGGTTAAAACCTCCTTGATCAAAACCCTCCTTAGGAAAAAAAATTTCAAGATAGGAAAGAGTACATCATCAATATGGGTGGCAAACGGGCCAGCCCGGCCCATTTTGGCCCAGCCTGTATGTGGCCTGTCAAAAAACGGGTTGGGACGGGCTGGCCCGTCAAACAGAAACGGGCCAATAATCACAACCCGTCCCGGCCCGTCTAGTTTTTTTTAAAAAAATTTTTAATTGGTTTTCAAATTTTTTAATTAGTTTTATTTTTTAAATTTGTTTATATATACATATAAATTATTATTAAATTCATATTTAATCAAATAAAATATTATTTTAACTTTTAATTGATTAGTTAATGTTTTTAATTAGATAAGTTAAAATAATTATTAAATTTACATATTAAATTATTCAATTATAACTAATAATTCAAACTTAATTTGTAGGTGTTAATGATTTAAATTACAATACTATTATATATTTCTACATTTAAAATATATAATCTAAAAAATTAATCTTTTTAATTATTTGTATTTTATTTTATTTTTTTAAAACGGACCAACGGGCCAGGATGGGCCGGCCCGTACTTTGGCCCGTCAAGTTGACGGGTTGGACGGGATGGGCCAGAACGGGCTGACGAGTTGAAATCTTCAACCCAGCCCGTTCCTTTTAGCACGGGCTGACGGGCTGGCCCGTTGGGTCCAGCCCGTTTTGCCACCCCTAATCATCAAGCAATACAAAAATGTTAATTGTAATAAAATTTCAAATGTGATGCATTCCGTGTTACTGGTATATGAGTTCTAGATAAACGTTCAAGTCGATATTCGCCTTTCCCACTCCTTGGATTTTCTGTCGTGAGTTTTCACCCTAGCTGTGCTGCGGAATTCTACCAATTCCTCCATCTACATGAACTTTGTAGCTCGAGTTCTCAACTCGTCCAAGTCAACTACTATTTTTTTACACAAACTATTTACAAAAGGTCCTAGCCTAAGGGTTGTAACTAGGTGGTGCAAGGCTACATTTGGATCGAGATCTGGTATGTTCAAAGTTACCTTACTAAATTGCTCTATAAACATATGCAAGGATTCCCCCTTTTCTTGTCGGATGCTAACCAAAGCCAACAAAGTGAGGTGATGTGGTTTGCTGGTGGCGAACTGTGTTTTAAAACATGTTGTCGACGTTTCAAAGCAATCGATAGACCTTAGAGGTAATCGAGTGAACCAATTCAATGTTGGCCCTTTCAAAGAAGTTGGGAATATGCGGCACATAACGACATCGCCAGATGCATACAGGCCCACTTATGTCGTGAAGATGTCTACATGTTCGTCAGGATCCATGGTTCCATCGTATCGGTCCATTGTGAGGCCCTTCCACCTAGGTAGGAGTTCTACCTCCAATATCTCATTTGCAAAGGGTTGTCGCCCTACTTTAAGGGTTCCTCCAAGGGTCTGGTTGGTCACAGTATTTACAAGTGACTCTTCTCTCCATGTTGAATCTGCTTCATCCTTAATTTGCAGGTGACGGGATATTTTCACCTGACGGGAAGTATCCTCCAACTACCTACGCATCCTCTGATTGTCTTTCCTCAAAGCATTAATTTCTTCTGCATTCTTACGCATTAACTTTTCTAGTTGCCTTTGCATCTCTTGATGCATCTTTTCCTACATCTCCTATAGCGTTGCATTTTGGTCTGTCATATTCCTTGTCGAGACCATCCCGTCTAGGTATGCTTCGAAGCCATGGTGGGCGCCAAATGTTCTTTTATGGAACTGATATGCCCTGCGGGGTATGACCTTGTCCTTGTCGCTATAATTGAAGAGTGTTTAGCTCCTGTTAGAATGTCCTCGTTTGATCTAGAGAAAGAGGGGGAGCGGGTACCTACAAGTACTCTGACGCTCAAGTTAGTGATCGATAAGAATATGAGTTATTCTACTATAATAGTCAACATGTTCTTTACCTAAGACTCAACTACCTTTTTCTACTGACCTTTCATTAATTACCTTTATAAGCGTTTATATTCCCTTATGAATGTGATGTAGGTTTATCTTGTTCCTTTTAGAAGATTAATGAATATGGTGATGATTGATTAAGAAAACCAAGGAAATCCCCACTGGACATTAAAATAGCAAGCTATCTAGATTTGAAGGTTCCTTTCCAAGGTTCTAGAGAAGAGAATAGTGGATGGATTCAAAACAAATAAGAGTGGAAAGCACATAAAAAGAGTAAAACTCAAGTCACACACACAAAGGAAGAAGAAAGCATAAAATGGAAAGGAAAGGAATGATAAAAATGTGAGAAGCACGACACTACAAGGCCAGGCTAGAAGAAGCCATGGCAACCTTGAAGATGAGTGGATGTGTGCCGCCACTTGAATTAAGATTCAAGATAAGGTTTAAAAGAACTTCACTCCCTAAAGAGGAAGACTCTCACAATGGTTGATACACAAAGGTGTTTAATTTCTCCAAAATGTTCAACCCTTGTACAAGTGAAGTCCCCTTAAATAGAAGTGTCTAGGGGCCTCTTAGCAAAAACAAATAAGTTAAAAAGGATTACAATGCAAATAACAAAACCTAGAGTCTAGAAAGTAGGTCAACAAAGGAGCACATGGACACATTTTAGAAGCCTTCTTGGCCAAGGCAAGGTGATGCTCTTTCTAGACGTTTCTAGACTTCTTGATGGCCAAGGCATGTGGTCATCCTTTCTAGATGTTTCTAGAAAGTTTTGCTCCTTCTCTTTCCTCCACATGTGCTCTCCAAGAGCCATCTAAATGTGCCACTTGTCCTTCCTTGTCCCACCTCTTAATGAACCTACAAAACAAGTTAATTTTGAATTAGCATGTTGGCTTTAGGTTAAGCTAATTCTTTGAGTCAACAAGTCAACCCAAAGTCAAGGTCAACAAGTCAACTTAAAAATAATCAACCAAGCCAACTTAATGGAATTTTAAACTAAAGAAAATAAAATAAAAGCAAAGGAAGGAATCAAGGAACTCCCTTTCTTCTAAGCATGTGCCATGGGCCATCATCTTTGGCAGGGATCAATCCTTTATCAGAATTTCAATGAATAACCTCTTGTAACCTCCATACCATTAAGTGGGTTAATTGCTAATTAATGCCTTGTCCACCGAATCATTCCTCTGACCATTCTGATAAAGATACATTGACTCTCTACATTGACCTCCCACATGGTCGAGTACTATTCGGCCCTACCATTGACGGCCCACATGGTCGAGTACTATTCAGCCATATACCACACACACCATTGATGTCCCACATGGCCAAGTACTATTCGGCCATGTACCACACACACCATTGACGTCCCACATGTTCGAGTACTATTTGACCCTAGACTTGGCCTTCTAGGCCCTCCAAGCTCCTAATGACAACATGATCGCGTACTACTCAGATTTATGCATGTACTTGGCCTTCCAGGCCTTCTAGGCCTTCAATAAACAACATAGTCGAGTATTTCCCGACCTTGTACTATACGCAGACATACTACTTAAAGTGCACACATAAGTCACTCTTTCTTAGATTTATTGAATCATTGATACAATTCTTTTACATATTTAATTTGTTCAATTTTTCTCACTTTATCGGCCAATTGAGCCACATCTCTTAATAGTACATTCACTAACTTTTACGTATCAAAAACTCTAACCCTGATGATGCCATTCTTAATAGTTCATGTTTTGGATTTTGAGTGAAACATTGAGATTTTATTTGTCGAAATCTATTCAGGTAATTGATGAGACACAATTTGATGTGCTTTTATCTCTTAAGAATGTTTTAGTGATTAATTCTTATCTTGTGACTCAAATTTGGTTTACAGTATGATAGTCTTAACTTTTATTAAGTGTCATTAGATTAACCTTGTTTAGAATATTTTTAGTTTAGTTCTTTGATTGAATAGATTTTAGAAAGTTAGTTTAGGAAATAATATAGCATATATTAGTACTCATGCCATTTTAGTTTTGACAATGGCATTAGTTTTAGGATCACATATAAATAGTTTTAGTGAATAATTTTGCGAAGAGTGGTTTTAATTGGTGTTATTTTTGACTGTGCAATTCACTTGGACGAGGATTTGGCATGAGCAAGAATGCTCAGGAGCTGGATAGTGAAGAGTTGACCGGTAAAACCTGTAAATGTTGACTGACAGACTTACTACTTAGAGGAATAGGAGTCATAGCACACTATTATCACTGAAACATATGTAAATCACTGAATTCAAACTAAAGTGCAGTAAAAGATGAAAATGAACTACGGTATGGCTAGTAAGTGACCGAAATGAATTTTTTTGTGCATAAATGGTCAATTAGATGGAATGAATGATGAGAAATACTTTAGCACGATCACAATCTCGAATTAAAACCGGAAATTTAGCAAAATATCAATTAAAAAGAAAATTATCAAATTAAGAACCCTAGTCAACAGATTTAACTACCAAACTGAAATTCATCAATTCCTAATCTGAACTTGTTCGAATTGAGTTTTAGAAGCATGTGGAACTTTGCAAAGCCTAGGAAAAACACAATTTTGCAGCTAAAACACATGAAACACCTAAAAGTATATGAATCAGGAATGAAATAGTGCACATTAACAGTAGTAACTGTCAAACCAGTTTCATCTTCAACTTAATTACGAATTTGATTCTTCTTTTGATTTTCAAGAGTCACTTCGTACTTCTTGAATGAAGAAATGGTCACTATGTGCTCACTGAATTACAACATTGACTATGCATATGTTATAACTTCCTACAGCTTCTTCTCCAAGTGGAACCAGTAGCAAGTTTCCTTTCCAGTTGTATTCTTCATTACCTTCTACTGTAGGTTACTGTAACTCTTTAGATTTAATCATTTGAGTTCCTAACTTGTTCTAGTGGGTAACAGCTCACGCCTCAACCCTTCCTAAGTCACATGACAGTAGGTTCAGCAGCTGGTATGTTCTCAATGAAATGCAGGTTGGTTTCGGTTTCCCTCTTAGCTTAAATGCATTATCACCTTCAATTATAGGTCACATTGTTCAAATTAAGTGCACCTGAAAATTTTGCAATTGTTAGAAGAAATTCTCATTATAAGGTCTAATCATGTTACTATAATTACGCGTTAATGAAATGCAGAACATGTTACTATTTATGCTAATGATGTATAATCTTAAGGAAAGTAAAGTCTGCACATGGAGAAATACAAAGAAATTGAGAAATTAGTTAAGATCAAACCATTCCTAGACTAGTACTAACATTTTACTAAGCAAGACTAGTCCTAAACTAAAAACAGAAAAAGGAATTAACTACTGAATAATCAAAAGAACAACTGAAATTGAAAAGAAAATCTGCACTACTATTAACAATTACAAGAATCTAATACTAACACTGCTTAAACTACTATAAGCAAACTACAATCAAGCTAAGACTTAAACTAATAATGCAAAGTACACAAAACCAATATTAGAATTAAAACGTAATGGAATAATCCAATGCTATCAACTAAAGTCTAAACTAGAGCAAATTAAAGTAAGAAAGTCTAAGACAACACTACTCTACTCTAGATTATCACTAAACTAGTCTAAAAACTACCAAAATAAGAGAAAATACAAAAAAAAAAAAGTCTATCTATCTAATCTACACTAAAAATGTCTTAAAATACTAAGACTCTCACTAACAAGCCCTTAAAAGAGTGTTTTTAACTTTGGAAAATTCTACCACTTGGGGACTCTTCACACTCCCACACTTAAATTATATGCACTCGTAAGCAAAACTAAAAACAAGATATCAACTGCACGATAGAGTTCTCACAAGATTTTAGCACTCACTCTCCGTCAATTTATCAATTTCCAATGTGTATATATACAAGATAAGCAAAAATGAGTACAAGGACATCCAAACCAGTAAAATGAAGTCCAAATCATGATGGTATAGCAACAAACTTGCTCTTCACTTGTGCACATCAGAAGTGACCTCACAAAGAACTGTATACACTCATCAACTTTCAAATTCTCATGGGAAGTGTTTACTCTAACATCCACCAACCTGTCATAAACACATTAGAATCAATAGGACTTGATTTCCAGCTTGTAATGTGGCTTGGCTAGGGGTGAGTCAACAAAGGTTGCAGGGTTATGAGTCCAAGAGCAATAAAACAGTGAAACAGCAGTGATTAAGGGTGTGAATTCAAGTCTGGCTTAGCCTTTGGCATCACACTATCATCAACCAACTATGCTCTCTTTTCCGCTATTCATTCTCTCTTTTATTTGCAACTTGTGCTTCTTTTTCATTTGACAACTTTCAACACTTGTTTTCTCTTCTCTTTCTTTTTTTTTTCTTTTCTTTTCTTTGCTATTTCAGCACTTTATGCAACAATTTTTCACTTTGAAACACCTCAGCACCCCCACACTTGAGTTATACACACTCACTCCACTTGTTTCACTATTTCACAACTCTTAGGCAGGATAATTTTTATGGTTTTTCTGATCATGGGCTTGTTAATAGGGTAAAATGTATACAACAAATGTTAAAAGCTCAAATCATGGGTGCAATGCTCTAAGAGTGTAGGTAGGTTGTATTTGGGTGCTGGCAATGATAAAAAATGGCCTATATCATGTTAAAAGTGTGTATACAATATATTGTATTATTAAGAGTCAACACAAGTTCTAGAATACAAAAATACCTAGTTTGAACTTTCCATTTGCATTATACACTACAAAAAAGAAGTGTTTTAGTGACCACTCATTTTGGTTGCTAAATGGCCAAAAATCGATCGCAAATCGTTTAGCGACCGAAATAAAGACTGAACAGAAGTAGTGTCGAAAATCCTAGTCGCAATCTAATTAGTGACTAAATTGAAATTTAGCCGCTAAATGGCAACTGAAATTGTGGTCGCTAATTGGTTGCTAAAAGGATTCGTCGTATTTAACTCTTGGAGACCAATTTAGCCACAAAAAATTTTGTAATTAATTCGATGGCTAGTATAAAAAATTTAGCTACCCTTTTTTTCGGTCGCTAACAAGAAAAAAAGATATAATTTTAAAATACTTTGGTCGCTAATTCGATCAGAAATGTGATAAAATAGTGACCATTAATTTTTCGGTCACTAATAATGAACAATTTTTTTTAATTAAATTATTTTTCGGTTGCTAAATCGGTGGCAAAAACTAGAAACATTTAGCTACAAATATAATTCGGTAGCAAAATCGATGGCAAAAAAAACATCAACCACAATATCTTTTATGGCTACATTTGTATACATAATCACTAGTGCATTTTAGAGTTTCTACATCATAGTATATGCCTCGGTTCCTGCGCACCCGCTGCATATAAAAATGCGGTGGCATTTTTGTAATAAAAGGCACCTTTTATGCCTGGGTTGTCATACTAACCGAGGCATATAGCTTAAAAAATTTTACGAATTCGCGCTGTCCACAAAATTTGAAAATTTTTATTTGCTTTTATGTCTCGATTACCACAGAACCGAGGCCTAATACCATTCTTGCTTCAGGTTTTTATTACCCGATGCAGTTTCTTGGTTATATTTTTTTTAATTTTTAATTCACTGACAGAATATGCCTCGGTTCCTTTATAACCGAGGCCGTAGGGTGCTTTTTTGCTTCGAGCCAGCTGCCAACCGAGGCATATATGGCTTCTTAGGGTTAAAAAAACCCAAATCCTTTCGCAGCCGCGCAAAGCATCTTCTTCCATTCTTCTTCTTCGAGCATCCCCACGCAGATCCAAATATTTTCTTCTTCTTCCACTGCGCCCTAGCCGTTTGTTCCAGCTTCACCACCGCTGCACCGTGGAGGAGGTGGTTTTGTGGCCGTCGCTACTGCGTCATTCCACCAGCGCCGCTGCTGCGCTGTTCTGCCAGCACCGCTACTGCGCCGTTTCGCCAACGCCATTGTTGCGCCATTTCGCCAGCACCGTTGCGCTGCCACTTCACTGCGACGAGGGATCAGAGTCCCGTGTCTGTTTTTCATGGCCCTGTTTCGTGTTGTGGTAGCAGCAGACGTTCCATGGGTTTGTGAGGAATGTGTTGGGGTTTTGTTTGGACTTTTGGTGAATTGATTTTTTGTTTGTGTTTTTTTTTAGATGCGGGCTAGTGGGGATCCTTACTTGCAGCATTGTTTGGAGACTGTTGTGTTGCTGGCTTTGATTGGTTCCAATTCTACAGTTGTGGCTGTGGGGCTCTTGCATGACACGTTGGATGCAGAGTGATATATTTTTAATTTTCTCAAACGCAATGCAATACAATGCAACAGAGACCACAAACAGGTATATAGTTCGATGCTTCACTGTGTTCTACGTCAATGATTGCTTTATTCTACTTACTGTGTGACTCTTATATTTTTCACAGGCACGATCAATACAAGAACTTGGACGGAAGAAGTTTGAGAAGTTAAGGATTGGCTTTGAACGATCTCAGATGGAGCAAAAATCAAAACAAAAGGCAAGATCTAATTATTTGGTTAAGAAGCAATCGAAGAAGCCTTTAGTACGTACTTCACTGGAACCTGTTGGCTCTGATTTCTGTTCAGGAGCGACTCTTGCTACTATTGCAGAAGAGAATTCAAATTTTTCTTTTTTTTTTTAAATAGTTATATGCCTCGGTTGAGACAGACCCGAGGCAGTAAATGTACCTTTCTGCCGCGGTTAAAATAGACCTGAGGCAGTAAATATTAAATATGCCTCGAGTTTGTAACCGAGGCATAAAGAACTACCTTTTTACCTCGGCCGTATATGCCTCGGTTGCGGACCCGAAACCAAAAACTGAAAATAACCGCTGTCATTTCCCTTCCCTGCACCAGTGAATTTTACCTACTTATACACAATATTTAGAAATTTAATTATGCTAAACAAAAATCAAGTCAAATATATAATGTATTAAAACTAATATAAAAATTAAAAGTATATCTATTACATGATCCTACATGAAAGAAAAATGGATATAGTTCTAAGCAAATTTGAAGTCATCATGCAATTAAAATTATAAGTAATGGTCCTATGGTTTACAATCACAAGATTAGTCTACTATATTGTCCTTACTAGGAGGATTTGAAGGAGGAGTTGGCATAGGATTATTCAATTGGATGTGCTGCAAAATAAGTTTCATATGCTCATGTTGTTGGCGCATTATCTTGTTGGCGTGTTATCTTGTTGGCGCATGTGTTCACTCTATTGCTCGTGATTTTTCATCAAGTGCTCCATCTTTTCTTCAAGTGTCCTCTCCTTGGTATCCTTTGCCATAAGTTTAGCATTTAATTTTTAAATAGTTTCATGCATTTCTTATATTTGATGAACTACTGAAGTTTGGCTAGTACTAGAGTAAGAGTAAGCACCTATAGAAGTAGTAAACCTTTTACTCAAAGAACCAAGTCCATACACATTACCCTTTTTATTTCCACTTCCAACTATAGTAAAGTATATTTCATTGTCATCAATGGAGGAACCATGAAAGTTCTGTGAAGATGATCCTTCAATCATTTGATGTTGTTAGGTTTCATCTCGTCGTTGATTATATTTGTCCTAAAAATGAAATAAAAATGTGATTATTATGAAGAAACCATGTAACAAACATTAAATTATAACTTAAAATTTAAACATACTACAAGGTCACGGGTCTTATCATTGACCCATTCTCCATTCTTTAAATTTTTTTTGTTCTGTCTACAACCTCCCATGCAGTTGGTGGTCGTTCTAGGTCCTTAGTCTACATAATCAAAAATGGGTGTCAAATATGAAGGAAAACAAACAATCCATAGTGGTATAGTGATGTATATGAATGATAAAGTTAATAAACTTAAGCCAACTGAAAAGGTGGAACCGATGAGACGACGAAACTGGTAGCAACTATTGAAGTGAGTCGGTAGCCGACGGTGAGAAGGAAGAAACAAGATGACACTTATAATGGCACAACGAGTGTTCTTTTCACCATTGCAATAAAGGAGTTAGGTCAAAGCAATGTTATTTCTTTTCTTTATTCTACCCACAGTAGAAAAATATTTTTGATTCTAAATTATTTAGTCCATAAATAGAGAGAATCATAAAATTTTGTTAATTTTTTAAGTTTTACTTATTAAGTCATGTTTTTAGTTCTGAAAAGAGAGGAAATAAAAAAATTTTGGGATAATTAGAACATTATAAATTTGTTGGGAATAAATAATTTGAAATAATATAATAATATAATTATTTTTAAATATTTGAAATATGTTACCATTTAAATATAATAATATTAGATATTAAATTGTATATGAACAATTTTGATTTGGAATATACATCTAATTTTATATATAT
>Ga0214544_1012058_pt1 | contig 11513 bp, 11 predicted proteins | sample CNSS3metaG_FD_160074 | JGI IMG/M metagenome (GOLD analysis project Ga0214544, IMG submission 160074) | Root nodule microbial communities from cowpea collected in UCLA plant growth center, Los Angeles, California, USA - CNSS3 | ecosystem: Host-associated > Plants > Roots > Nodule | place: USA...
CAAGACGGTCGAGACACACCGCGCCTCGGCCATGCGCAAGCTCAGGATGTCCTCCACCGCCGAGCTGGTTCGGTATGCTGTCCGCAAGCGGCTGGTTTCACCTTGAACGAGCGGGGAGCGCTTTCGCCTGCTCGGGAGAATGTTATACGAGCAGTCTCAGTGTTCGAAGTGGATCGATCGAAAATCGTCGGTTCGAATACCACTCTCTCCGCCACGGTTTGACGGCAGCGAACGCTTCGACCGCCAACTCCGGCGCGGCAGCCTTCGCATGCTTACTTTGAAGTGTGGCGTTGGCTTGCCGCTCCGAAGCTTGCTGCAACAGTTCGTCTTCGCTTCCGCTGCGCTCCAGCTACGCCGGACACCGCGCTTCGCCCCTCGTTCTCCGCTTGGCTGCGCCACGCGTAGCCCGAAGGGCGAAGCGTGGTGGGCCCAGCAGGACTCGAACCTGCAACCAGACCGTTATGAGCGACGGGGCAGCGGCGAGCGTCGTTGATTTTGCTGCGCTTTCGTTTGATTTCGATGGCGTTCGTCCCGTTTCGACCGGGCTGTTTCTGGTGCGAAACGGGTGCGGCTAGTCTGAGCTTTCAGCTCTTGTTTTGCGTATCTTCCGCCTCCGAATTGAGCCGCGGGTTGAACAAAACGCCAACCTCCCGATTGCCGCTATTGACCGCTGCGGCGCGTTGCGCGCCGCTTCTTGCGAGAGTCCGGCGGACTCGCTGTGGAGGCCCGCTGCTCCTCCTCCGACTTGAGCGTAGCCTGCATATGTACGGCCAGCTTCAACGCGCTATCAGCGTTTGATGCGAGCCGGGACAACAGCTGGCCTAGCATTTTGAATTCCTCGCGCGTCAGCATTCCAAAGAGTGCGTCATTGACCGGTCGCTGCAATGCGGCAAGGCGGATCAACAAGCTCATTCCACGCTGGGTCAGAGCAAGTTGCACCCGACGTCCGTCTTCGGGATGGGGGGTTTTCTCGAGAAAGCCATCGGACACCAGTCTGTTGATCTCGTTGGTGACGAAAGCGCCGCTCAGGTACAGCCGTTCGGCGACCTGGTTCACTCCCATCGGTTCTTCCGCTGTGGAATTCTTGATCGCGATCAGGATCAGATACTGGGTAGGCGACAGGTCGACAAAGCCTGCGAATATTTCCCGGCAGGCTTCCAGACTGCGCCCGAACGCGAAGTAGTCGTAGAGGAGGCCGCGAAGCGTACGGTCTCCTTCCTTGTCGAGCAGCTCGGGTTTCGACGCCGTCAAAAGCGCATCGGTCACGCGATCAATCTCCTCACCAAATCATGACGCTGCGGGCTGCTTAAGAAGCACGCATGCGCCCGCCCAGCAAGTGGGCTTGACATCTCGAAGTAGCTTTGTCAGAAAGCTATCTCGGAATTATAAATCAGGACCAGGCGACGAGGCAGTGTCCATGGAGGACCGTGCATTCAGGCGTGCCCTAGGCGAATTCGCCACCGGCGTTGCGGTGGTAACCGCGCGCGGGAAGGGCGAAGAGCTCATCGGCATGACCATGAGCTCGTTCAATTCCGTCTCGCTCGATCCGCCGCTCGTTCTCTTCAGCGTCGACCGCAAGGCACGCAGTCTGCCCGCAATGCTCGAAGCCAAGGGCTTCGCCGTCAACATTCTCGCGCGCGATCAGGAGCAGATCTCCAATCAGTTTGCGCGCGCTCTCTCCGACAAATGGGATCAGGTGAAGACGTCGGTCGGTCATGCCGAGGCGCCCCTGATCTCGGGCGCTATGGCGCATTTCGAATGCGCGCCCTATGCGATCTACGAGGGCGGCGATCACGTGATCTTCGTTGTCCGCGTCATCAGGCACGCGAGCCGCGCCGAGGCCGCTGCTCCCCTGATCTTCTTTCGCGGTCGATACCGCGATCTCGTCGATGAAACCGAGCGCGAGCCGACCTGGCCGCTTCCCATCCACTACTAGCTTTGAACCGGAGACCTGCGATGCGTAGCGCAAAGGATTATTTGTCGGGCCTGAAGGACGGCCGGACGATCTACATCAACGGCGCCGCGGTCAGCGATGTCACGACACACCATGCCTTCCGCAACCTCGCCACCTCTATGGCGGGCCTATTCGACTTCGCGAGCGCGCCGGCGAACGCGGATCTGATGACGTTTGACACGGGTGCAGGTCGCGCCAACCGCATCTGGCAGCTTCCGACCTCCTACGCCGAACTCGTCACGCGGCGAAAGGCGCTGGAGGCGTGGGCCTCGCTGCATGCCGGCTTCATGGGGCGCGCCCCGGACCACGTGGCGTCCTGTATTTCCGGGCTCTACATGGGGCTCGACGTGTTCAAAGCCTATGATCCCGCGCGTGCCGGCGCGCTCGAGAGCTACTATCGCTACGCCCGAGACGAGGACCTCTACCTCACCTACGTCATTATCAATCCCCAGGCGGACCGCTCGAAAGGCGCAGCCGAACAGGCCGATCCGTTCCTCACCGCGGGCGTCGTCGATCGCGACTCCGAAGGCATCACCATCCGCGGCGCCAAGATGCTCGCCACCGGCGGCGTGGTCGCCGATGAGGTGTTCGTCACCACCATCCAGCCGATGCGTCCCGGCGAAGAGCGCTATGCGATGTCCTTCGCGATTCCGATGAACACGAAGGGCCTCAAGCTGCTGTCGCGCAAGTCCTACGAGGATGCCGCCGGCGCCGTGTTCGACAATCCCTTGTCCAGCCGCTTCGACGAGAACGACTCGGTCCTCTATTTCGACGACGTGAAGGTGCCGTGGGACCGCGTCTTCATCGAGGGCAACGTCGAGATGTGCCAGAAGCAGTTTCACGGCACGCCGTGCCACGTCTACCAGAACTACCAGGCGATGGTGCGTCTGAGTGTCAAGCTCAAGTTCCTGACCGGCCTTGCGCATCGGACCGCCGACATGAACGGCGTCGCCCAATTCCCGCAAGTGCGCGAAATGCTCGGCCAGCTCGCGGCCGAGACCGGCATGGTCGACGCGCTGGTGGCTGCGATGGAGGCCAAGGGCACGCAGGTCGGCCCCTATTTCATCCCGGACCGGCACACGCTCTACTCCGCGCAGGTGCTGACGCAGCAGCTCTATGGACACGTCATCAACACGCTCCGCGAGCTCGCCGGCGGCGGCATGATCATGCTGCCGTCGTCGGTCGCGGACTTCGAGAACCCCGAGATCGCGGCCTTGATCGGCAAGACCCAGCAGTCGCCGAAGGCTAACTCGCACGATCGCGTGAAATTCTACAAGCTCGCCTGGGATGCCGTCGGCTCGGAATTCGGCTCGCGCCATCAGCAATACGAGATGTTCTACGCCGGCGCGACCTTCGTCACCAAGGGTCATTCCTATCGCACCTATGACTGGGCCGGCGCCGACCGCCTAGTGCAGACCATGCTCGATTCCTACGACCTCAACGGCGTGTCGGCCGCCAGCAAAGCTGCCTGATCCGAAGGAGACAATGCATGCCCGTCAACAAGAAGCACGACGAATTCCATACGCTCGACATGACCACCGGCTGGGAAGTGCCGGCGGGATATCCGGCCGGCATCCAGCAGAAGATCATCTCTGGCGGATTGGACGAGGAGAACCGGCGCGGGACGCGGACTCGGCTGCTGCGGTTTGCGCCCGGCGTCTACACCACCGCGCCGTTCTCCCACGACTATTGGGAAGAGGTTTATCTGGTCTCGGGCGATTTGATCGTCGGCAATGATGCGAAGGGCGAGGGCGGCAAGAGCTTCCCGCGGAACACTTATGCCTGCCGGCCACCGCATGCGTCGCATGGCCCGTTCAAGTCCGTGAACGGCTGTCTGCTTCTCGAGATGCACTATTTCGATCCGGTGTGATCCGGATCGCTGCCGCACAACATCATTCGACCAGCACAGGGGGAAGAGAAGTCATGACGTCCAGAGGTATCTCTATCGGAGTTTCGCGTTACCTGTCGTCACTTGAACGGCTCTTCAGGTTGGATCGCGGTGTGCCGCAGGGCAAGGTCCGATGGGCGGTGGACGGACTTGCCGGGGCGCTCGCGCTCGGTGTGGTAGCCGCAACGCCGGCCGCTGCGCAGGACAAGCCGAGCGCGTTGAGGCTGGGCATCTTCACGTTCACGTCAGGTCCTGCCGCAGCCTACGGCATGCCGGGCAAGAACGCGGCCGACCTCATGATCGACGAGATCAATGCAAAGGGCGGCATCGGAGGCGTGCCGGTCAGTGCGACCTATGTCGACGAGGCGCAGGGCGCGCAAGGTGTGATCGCGGAGTATCGGCGGCTCGCCGGTGATGCGAAGAACCAGGTTATGGTCGCCGCCCTCTCGAGCGCGAATTGCCTGGCGCTGGCGCCGCTCGCCGACCAACTCGAGGTCCCCACTGTCGGTTGGAATTGCGATACCCATCAGTTGCTGATGGATGGCAAGAGCAAATATGTGTTCCGGCCCAACGGCAACACCGTGCCCGAATTCATCGCCTACGCGATCTACCTGCTGGATCGCAAACCCGATCTGAAGACGGTGGCGATCATCAATCCGGACTATGCCTTCGGCCATGACGCGGCCAAGATCTTCACCGCGGCGTTGAAGGCCCTGAAGCCGGACGTCGAGATCGTCGCCGAACTCTATCCGAAGCTCGGCTCGCCGAACTATCAGACCGAAATCTCGCGCCTTACCACCGCGCGCCCGGACGTGGTCTTCTCAAATCTGTGGGGCGCCGACCTCGAGAACTTTGTCCGCCAGGCAGCACCGCGTGGAGTCTTCACCTCCAGTCAGGTCATCCTGGCACTTGGCGAGACCGTGCTGCAACGCGTGCCGTTGCCTGACGGCGTGATCGTCGGTGTTCTCGGCGATGGCTGGTGGATGTCGCCGGACGCCAAGAATAAGCCGGAGACGGTGAAGTTTGCCGAAGCCTACAAAGCGCGCTTCGGCGAGTACCCGGTGTTCCCGTCGATTAAGATGGCTAACGCGCTGATCTACGTGAAGGCAGCCTACGATGCCGCGATGCAGAAAAACGGCGGCAAATGGCCGACCCGTGGCGAACTCGCCGCGGCGATGAAGGGGAGCAAGGTCGAGACCCTGACGGGCACGGCGCAGACGCGCGCGGACAATGACGGCCTCGTCGACCAGATCGTCGGCGTCACCGTGAAGACACCCGCGCAGCAGTCTCCCGTGATCGGCGACATGGTCCGTTACAAGGGCGACAGCCTGATGCCGCAGGCCGGCCAGGATCCGCTCGCGTGGATTGCGACCCTCAAGCCCGAGTTCGCAAAGAGCCTGCCGAAGCCCGGCAGCTACAAATAGACCAGGATGATCTTCACCTAAGGGCGTAGGCCGATGTGGAATGCAATCGTCCCCCTGCTGCTGGACAGTCTGGCGAGCGCCGCGTTGATCTTCTTCGCGGCGGTCGGCCTGACGCTGGTGTTCAGCGTGCTGCGCGTCCTCAATGTCGCCCATGGCAGCCTGTATTCGATTGGTGGCTATGTCGCGGCCTCGATCTGCCTGTTCATCGCGAGCCGCCAGCTCAACCCGTATTTGTCGTTCCTGGCGCTGCTGTTCAGCGCCGTGTGCGTGGCGGCGATATTCGGTCCGCTGATCGAACGCGGCCTGGTTCGCTGGACCTATGGCAAATCGGAAGCCGTGCAGATCCTGATCACGTTCGGACTGTTCCTCATTCTGGAGGACCTTCAGCGCGTGGTCTTCGGCGTCCAGTCCTTCTACGAAGACGCGCCGATGCGATTGCTCGGCACCACGAGTGTCGGCGGTGTCGTCTATCTCAACTACCAGATCCTCCTGATCGCCATGGCGCTCCTCGTCGTCGTCGGCCTGCGGCTCCTGATCAATCACACCCGGCTGGGGCGCCTGATCACGGCCGTCGTCACCGATCGCGAAATGGCGCAGTCGATCGGGATCGATACCAACCGGATCTTCATCGTGGCGTTTTCGCTGGGCGTGTTCCTCGCGGCATTGGGCGGCGCGCTGGCAACGCCGACCTCGGGTATCGCGCCGGGCCTCGGCGCCGACACCATGGTGCTCGCCTTTGCGGTCGCGGCGATCGGGGGACTCGGACAGATCGAGGGCGCCGCCTTGGCTTCGCTGATCGTCGGGCTGGCGCGCGTGCTCGCGATCTATCTTGTGCCGTCGCTGGATGCCGTCGCGCCCTATGCGGCGATGCTCATCGTTCTCCTGATCCGCCCCTACGGCCTGTTCGGATCGGTGACAGCGCGGAGGATATGATGCCAACGATCATTGCCGCCGCGGCGGTCCTCGTCATTGCGCTTCTGCCAGTGGCCGCGCCTTGGCTGCAATTCGTCCTGACGCTTGCGATTGCCAAGGGGTTTGCGGCGCTCGGCGTCGCCGTGCTGCTCCGCGCCGGCCTGATCTCAATCGGCCATGCGATGTTCTTTGCCGCGAGTGCCTATGCGGTCGCGTTCCTGGCGCGCGCCGGCGTCAACGACCTTGGGCTGCTATTGATCCTCTCGGTGCTGGGCGGGGCGCTCGTGGGCGCCGTGGCCGGATCGTTTCTCGTCCGCTATCGCGCGATCTTCTTCGCGATGTTGAACCTCGCGGTCTCCATGGTGTTCTACGCGCTCTGCGCCAAGCTCTATAGCGTCACCGGCGGGACCGACGGCATGCCGGTGCCGGTCCCGGCCGTTTTCGGCGTCGTGCTTGGCGAGCCGGCCTTCAAGAGCGTGCTGTTCTATCTCAGCCTGGGGCTGATGGTGCTGGTCGGTCTTGCCGTGCATCGCTACCTGAACAGCCCGCTCGGTCACGCGCTCTCGGCCGTTCATACCAACGAGATCCGGCTCGAGTATCTGGGCATTCCGGTCTGGGCGGTCCTGCTGATCGCCTATGTCGTGTCGGCGGCGCTCGCCGGCCTTGGCGGCGCGATCGCGGGCTTTGCGATCGGTCGTGTGGTCCCGGATTTCGCGTTCTGGACCGCATCCGGTCACCTCGTGCTGATCGCCGTGCTCGGCGGCATCGGCGGCGTGCCGGGCGCGTTCATCGGTGCCCTGTTCCTGGAATTGCTGCACAGCGCGGCCGTGACGGTCACGGATTCCTGGAACTTGATCGTGGGCATGGCGCTGATCATCGTGATCATGTTCATGCCGAAGGGGATCTATGGATTGTTCGCGCGCAAGGAGGCGACGGGCCTATGACCCATCCCATCCTGGAAGCCAGGAGCCTTCACGTCTCATTCAACGGCGTCAAGGCCGCCGACGATGTCAGCATCGCGATCCATGACGGCGAGTTCCTCGCGATCATCGGTCCGAACGGGTCGGGCAAGACGACGCTGCTCAACATCTGCACAGGCTACATCCGCCCGAGATCGGGCAACGTGCTGCTCGACGGCCACGACATCACCCGTCTGTCGCCGCGTGCCATCGCCCGCCGCGGCGTCGCCCGCGCTTTCCAGATCCCGCAACTCTTTTCCGCACAGCGTGTGATCGACAACATGATGCTGGCCTTGGCCGCAACAGATGGTCTGTGGAGCGCGGTGCAGCCGCTCGCAACGGCGGGGCGGCGCGAGGAGGCGAGGGCGCTGCTCGATCTCGTTGGGCTCGCCGACGACGCCGACCGGATCAGCAGCACCCTTCCGGAAGGGCATCGCAAGCTGCTGGATATCGCGGTTGCGTTGGCGCTGAAGCCGCGGCTGCTGCTGCTCGACGAACCGACCAGTGGTGTGAGCGCCCTCGAACGCTTCCCGCTCATGGAGGCGCTCATGAGCGCGCTGCGCCAGCGCCGGATCACGGCGCTGTTCGTGGAGCACGACATGGACGTGGTCGCGCGCTACGCCAGCCGCGTCCTGGTGTGGAACGCCGGCAACATCATGGCCGAGGGCCGGCCCGACGAGGTGTTCAGCAATGCGCAAGTGCGCCAACGTGTCGTAGGGGTGGCCTGATGCTCCGGCTCGACAAGGTCAGCGTCTCGATCGAGGGCGTTCGTGTGCTGCGCGGCGTCAGTTGCGAGATCATCGCGCGCAAGACGACGGTGTTGATCGGGCGCAACGGTGCCGGCAAGACCACGACTCTTCGTGCAATCATGGGCCTCATCGTGCTTGACGAGGGCTCGGTCCGTCTCGATGCCGATGATCTCGGCAGCAGGCCTGCCTACACCCGCGCCCGCGCCGGGATCGGTTATGCGCCGGAGGACCGGCGCCTGATTCCGGAGCTGAGCGTGGAGGAGAACATCCGCCTCCCTGCCCTGGCGCTGAAGCTCGACCGTGCCGAGATCGCACGCAGGCTTGACGAAATCTACCAGCTGCTACCCGAATTGCACGTGATGCGCTCTCGTCCCGCGGGCGGCGTCTCCGGAGGGCAGGGAAAGATGGTCGCGCTGGGCCGCGCGCTGACGGTGGCACGCAAGGTCCTGCTGCTCGACGAGCCGTTCCAGGGTCTGGCACCGGCCCTCGCGCTCGACTATGCGCGGACACTCGGCGAATTGCGCAAGCATCGACCCGAGCTTGCCATGCTGATCACCGAATCCTCGCCCGCGCTGCTCGACCGCATCGCCGACAGGACGCTGCAGATCGAGCGTGGCGAAATCCTGGACACATCGACCAAGGATAGGGAATTCCATGTTGCTGCGATTTGACCGCCTCGCAAAGGACCGGACCGACCGGGTCGGGATCGAGATCCATTCTCTTGTCATCGCCGGCTGGGCGGGCAGGGATGCGGCGGCGATCGAGCACCATGTCGAGGAGCTCGCTGCGCTCGGCATTCCGCGCCCCTCAACGACACCGCTCTATTACCGCGTCGCCACGCAGACCTTGACCCAGGACAGCAACCTGACCGTCCTTGGCCCGGACAGTTCCGGCGAAGTCGAGCCTGTCATTGTCGCAATGGCTGACGGGCTATGGATCGGCATCGGATCCGATCATACCGACCGCAAGGCCGAAGCGTCGGGCATTGCTCTTTCGAAGCAACTCTGCGGCAAGCCGATCGGCGCACAGATCTGGTCCTATGCCGATGTCGAGGCTCATTGGGATGAGCTGGTCCTTCGTTCGTGGGCAACAATCGACGGGAATCGGGTGCTGTATCAGGACAGCCCGGTGTCCTCGCTCAGGACACCACGCGACCTCATTCGTCGCTACACCGGCACGGACATGCTACCAGCCGGCACGCTGATGTTCTGCGGAACGCCGGGCGCGATCGGCGGCATTCGGCCGGGGACGCGTTTTGAGATGGAGCTGAAGGACCCGGTCCTGAACCGGTCCCTGACCCATGGCTACGACATCGACGTTCTTCCGGTCGTCTCCTGAACTTTCTGCCCGGCGCGTGTCATGACAGCAACAAAGGATCCATCGCACCCCTCGGCCGTCGCACGGTTGGAGGCGGCACTTGCGCGGATCCATTCGCCGGAAGCGACGAACGTCTTCACGGCCGTCTTTGCGGATAGCGCCCGCTGGGAGGCCGAAGCTGCGGAGCGTCGCGCCGCTGCCGGAGCGTCTCGCGGTCCGCTCGATGGTTGTATTATTTCGGTGAAGGCGTTGTTCGACGTCGCCGGCACCGTCACGAGCTCGGGCTCGGCTGTCCTGCGCCGACTGCCACCGGCCGTTGAAGACGCCGAGGTCGTCAAGCGGTTGCGGGCTGCGGGTGCCATCGTCATCGGCAAGACGCAGATGACGGAATTCGCCTTCTCCGCGTTGGGTACGAACCCACACGACGGGATGCCGGGCAATCCTCGAGACCGCAGCCGTGTTCCGGGAGGCTCGTCAGCGGGCGCTGTCGTGTCCGTAATTGGCGGCATGGCCGACATCGCCATCGGCAGCGACACCGGCGGCTCCCTGCGAATCCCGGCCGCACTGTCGGGCGCGGTCGGCTTCAAGCCGACCAGCGGTTTCGTGCCGACCGCCGGCGCATTCTCGCTATCTTCGAGCCTCGACACGATCGGTCCAATCGCCGCGAACGTCGAAGGCTGCTTCGTGGCTGATCAGGTGCTTTCAGGCGAAAGCTCGCCGTCGCGGTTGAAGCCCGCATCCCCCGGCACGTTCCGCCTGATCATTGCCCGCGGGCGCTTGTTCGATCGATGCGAACCCGAGGTGCTCGCCGCGTTCGAGAACGCCATGGAGCGGCTGCGATCAGGCGGCTTGCAGATCAAGGATGGATCCATCGAGGCTGCGCTCGATGACGTCGCCCAGATCGACAAGATCGGCACCTTCCCATCGATCGAGGTCGGCGCGACGCTGCGCGGTTTGGGTCTCTCGGAACTGGACGGGATCGATCCTCGGACGCGCGTCCGCATCGAGGCCGGCGCCGGCATTCTCGGCACGGACTATGTGTGCATGATGCGGCTCCGGCAGGCGGCCATCCGCTCGTTCGACCAGTATTTCAGCAACAACGAGGTGTTCGTCCTGCCGACGACGCCAGTCCGAGCGCCGTTGATTTCCTCCGTTGCGGAGGATGCGGCATTCCATGAGCTCAATGGCCTCGTCCTGCGCAATCCGCGCGTCGCTAACCTGCTCGACTGCCCATCGATTTCCCTACCGTTGCCCCTCGATGGCCTTCCCGTCGGCCTGATGCTGATCGGTCGTAGAAACGCCGACCGGCGCCTGGTGGAGATCGCAGCCAGTGTAGAAGCGCTGCTGCGCGGACATTTGCATGCTGCATAGCTTTTTCGTTCGAAAGGGCCGCCAAATCTACGATCACGCGGAGAAATTGTGGCGAGGCCGCCTGTGAAGCTGTAGCTTGCCGATTGTCAATGTATGTCCATGGAGACAGAAACGAGACGTTTCTGGTGCGGTGAACTGACGAACGGCAACGGAGATCTGGTAACCCGCTGATTTTGGCTGGTGGGCCCGGCAGGACTCGAACCTGCAACCAGACCGTTATGAGCGGCCGGCTCTAACCATTGAGCTACAGGCCCCGCCGCGAGGCGGCCGCAGGTAGCGCGGCCGGCAACGGTGCGCGGTTCGTTTACAGGGCCTGAGGCGGGGGTGCAATGCTGGCGCTGGTGGATGGGAACGCCGGCACGGCATCATTGATAAATTTCGAATAACCGAAATTGGCGATGATGCCTGTATAACCCTGTTTTGCCCGACGAAGCAAACCGCGTTTTCGCAGGTTTTTTCGACGTGGGCGGTAACCCATTGAAAACACTGGTCTCGTCTACTGTGCATGGGGTTGTTTTCGCAATTTGTTTGAGGGGGCCTGTTGGCCCCCTCGAACATGTGCGGCTGCGCTCGGCGGCACGGCCGCTGCCTAGTCCACCGAGACCCCGGCGAACTCGACCACCTTGCGCCACTTCGCGGTCTCGTCCGCGACCAGCTTGCCGAACTCGGCCGGCGTCATCGGCTTGGGGATGCCGCCAGTCTCGGCGAGCTTTGCCACCAGCTTCGGGTCCTTCAGCGCTTCGCCGACGGCTTTGTTGAGGATCTCGATCACCTCAGGCGGAGTGCCCTTCGGCGCGGAGATGCCGTAGAAGCCGACCGATTCGAAGCCTGGCACGGTCTCGGCGATCGCGGGCACGTCGGGCACGCTCGGCCAGCGCTGCGGCGAGGTCACGCCCAGCGCGCGGACGTTGCCGCCCTTCACCTGCTCCATCGCCGAGG
>Ga0214544_1012062_pt1 | contig 11509 bp, 7 predicted proteins | sample CNSS3metaG_FD_160074 | JGI IMG/M metagenome (GOLD analysis project Ga0214544, IMG submission 160074) | Root nodule microbial communities from cowpea collected in UCLA plant growth center, Los Angeles, California, USA - CNSS3 | ecosystem: Host-associated > Plants > Roots > Nodule | place: USA...
TATAGACAATTTTTTATATATATATATATATATATATATATATATATATATATATATATTCATGGAAACATTGTTTATTATATAAACAATAAGTAAAAATGTAATTAAATTTCTTAGCTTATTATACTATTTTCATATTGATCGAAGTATAAATTTAAAAAAAGAGGTGATAGCTTTATTTTATTCAAAAATATGAAAAATAAATGTAACTGTCCTTTTGAAATTTCAAAAGAGTAGGAATGTTATTTAAGAAAAATATTAGAAGAAACGAGTCTAATTTTTTGAATTTTTTATGTTTAGAACACATATTTTTAGAAATTAATTTTTTTCGGAGACAAACATTATGGACAGTAAATTTATTTTCTTAACCCGCATAGTTAATTTATTGATTCAGTTAGCTAAACCTGCTAAATTTATGAGCTTAATTTGCTGACTTAAAAGTCTAATATTTTGGAAAGCCAATGTTAAATAAGTATTCGACTTAAAATGGAAATTCATTTTTAGTTTCATAGCTTTTAATTTAATAGATTTCAGTGTGATAAAAATTATCTTAAAGAAAAAGAATTATTATATTTGAAATTTATAATTTTTCGATCTTAATATGTCAATATAATATTATTAGGTTAAACATTTGAGATATTATTTCTTGCCAAATTTGAACTTTCGTTACAGTTTTGTTTCTGTTCTGTACTAATAAAATGTTAGTCAAATTAATTTCTATAACTTCTTTTTCATCCATGTAAACAGTTTTGACGTCTTTGACTTCAACTTTATTACTAAGATTAATCATCACATCCAAATTCTTCTCTTTAAAAATTTTAATTTTAAAATACTGTTACAATTTTATTATTTTATTATTGATTTAGACTCTTGAACGATATAAAAACAAAACAATAAAATTTAAGATTTATAAATTTTTTATTTCAACATGCTAAATAATTCATTTATTCATAAATTTTATGAGTTCATCATGTTAAATTATTTGAGACCTCTTAAAAATTTTATATCATCAAATATGTAACAAAACAATAATACAATGATAATAAGTGCAAATACAACTTTTAAAATTCATATTTATAATATAATACTAGTATGATGCTAATATATGTTCGTATTTTTTAATTTTTATAAAAATTTAAGTTAAGTTAAGAATAATAAAAATATATAATTAACTTTTAAATTAGTTGTTAAAATTAAAATTAAAAAAATAAAATATGTATTCACATCAAGGTTTTTAAATAAATATTTAAGATAAAAGAGATTTTTAAAATAACGATTAAAAATAAATTATTTATAAAATAATTAATTTTTAAAATAATTAAAAGTAAAATTAAAATAATGAAATATAGATATAAAAGAAGATATTTTTTTATATATTGTTATAATTATAATATATTTATAATTTATGAGATTAATTGGATTATTATATTATTTATCATCATCTTTTTCTTTATTTATATTTAATACATAAATAAATGTAAATATTACGTGGTAAACCGATTTTCTAGAATTAATCATTAGATTATAAAAAGTAAAACCACCAAGTATTTTTAATTTAAATTAAGTGGAAAGTATAGGCTCTTAAGTTAAAACAATCAACATTATCTCCCAAGTTTAATTTTAATAATCTTTGCCATTCTTTTTCCAAACATGCTATTAAATAGTGGTTAGAGATTAATAAATTGGTTGATTTGTGTTCCTCCTGGGCCATGGGATTTCACTTTTATTTCATGCATATGCTCTCCAACCACTCTTCCAACGGCTTCCTAGGTTTTCTAAAGATTATGAATTGTTTTGTTTTTTAATGATGCATCACTCAACATGTTGTGACGTGTTTTCTATTTTTAATATTAAAAAAAAAAAAAAAAAGGTACAAGTGTAGTTTGTTGTTTTCCAACTTTCTAATAAAAAAATGGAAGATAAAACATGTCAAGCACAAACCATAGAGTCACGGGAATCCTTAGATAGTGAGTTAATTCAGTGTTTATTTAATATCTTCTTTAACATAAGATTTGTTTTATGCTTTGTTTATATAAATTAAACACTGTAAGAGATCTTTTATTGCTCTCTACGTGGGATAAATTTGAATGATAATGACTTGTTTTTATCAAAAGAGTTTGGTAATATCTTAAACATACTTCTTTTGGTACAATTAAGATCTTTTAATGTTCAGTTTAAAAAATATAGATTTAATAGTGATTTTGGTTTCTATATTTGTAATTTAATTTTTTATTTTATTTTGTTTACTTAATATTATTCTTTAAATTTTTAAAATAATTTAATTTAATACACTCTACTATATCAATGTTAATAAAGTTTAAAAGATAATAAACTAATATGATAATATAATCATTCGGTCTTTTTAAGTGTTTATTGTTCAATGTAAGAGCACGAATACAATGAAAAAAATGATGCTAACATTTGTAAAATCCTAGAAAGTGATGTTTTAGAATGATAATGATTTAAAATTAGTGAGACTTCTTATAAACGAGTTTCATTATTTTAAAACACATTATCTATCTAGAGAGTTCATTATTTAAACAATTTCTTCTTTTGAGTAAGTTCATTTTTTTTCTTTTTTATTTTGAAATAATATGTTTTCATCTTGTATGTGGCTTTTTTACACTCTAGGCATATATTTATCTCTTAAAGATCATAAAATTACGCTCTAATTGTTTATCAAACTCTTCTTTGTGTAGATAGAACTATTTTAGACTTTGAAATTGTTAAAGGGAGAGCAAGATTAGGAATCTACTCTAAGATAAGGGAAGCTAATCATTTAAAAGTTATCAGTTTTCTTAAAATATTAAGTCTTGCTTTTAACATTTAATTTGGGATATTCATAATTTTATCTTTTTGTAAATAGGTGAGAGGTGACAAATTTATATTAGAAAAATTATGGTAAAGAGTAAAAGAATTGATTCTTTTTTCAAGATGAAGGTTTGTAATGAAGATGAAAAAAATACATTTACGTCATCTAAAATTAAGAAACTTCATGGAGAATCCAAAAATTGAAGAAAACGAAAAACAACTCTAAGGTTCCTAAAGTTACATATAAAGAATTTAAAAATGCTTTATAACATGATATGGGGAGCGTCTTTAAATTTAGCAATACATATAAGGTAACTTTTTTTTAATATATTATTGTTGATGATAAACTTTATGTTACTCTTTCAATATATTATTGTCATATTGTTTGAATTATATTGTCATGAGTGCTTGTTTTGAATAGAAAAATGATGTAAAAAAATGAAAAATAATTTAATTAAAAAAATAATTTATATATAACAAATATAATTTAGCCCCCTAAAATTTGTGTTTTCGAGTCCCGCCACTGGATGAGGTTATAAGTATAAAAGTGAATCAATGGAATGAAATGTTTAAAGTTGAATTGCACCTTTGTTTTGAGCCTTGGCTTTTAAGGAAGAAATGCAGTTTTCACTAGTAGTTTGTTATGCATTGACTAAAGATATGTGTTGGTCAGAAGTTATCATTTACTCTACTAGGCTACACACTTACATAAAGTGTCATAGTCTAGGTGGCGAGGGTTGAAGAGAGTTCTTATGACGAGATTAAGAGTGAGACCTCTAATCTGGCGATGTCATAAGTTAATATTGCTCTTCCCTTACCCAACTTTAAAGCCTAAAATAACTTTATTTACACAAAACCTCTAATCTGGCGATGTCATAAGTTAATATTGCTCTTCCCTTACCCAACTTTAAAGCCTAAAATAGCTCTATTTACACAAAAAAGAATTTGATAAACAATTAGAGCATGATTTTATAATCTCTAACAAATAGTTATATGCCTAGAACATAGAAAAACCACATATAAGAATAAAACATATTGCTTCAAAAAATGATAAAAAATGAACTTACTCAAAATAAAAAATTATTTAGTCCAAAATATTTTTTAACTTCTCAATCTTGTTGTGGTGCAATTTGTTTTTGAAAATAATAAGAGATTAATGATGAAAATTGAGATAGAAAGAGGAGAAAATAGGAGATGGTGGTACACAAAAGAGATAAATCAAATAAAGAAGTAAAAAAGAAAATACAACCGAAAGGAAAAATTTGATTTTTAAATTTAAAAGAATAAACTAAATTTATATAAATAATATAAAAATATTTTATTAAAATATATATAGAAAAAAAAACATTGGGGGACGTGTCATAACATAGATTCGCCTTTGGTGTGAACAGATAGAGATACAGGTGTAGAGACACCTCTTGATATTAAGGAGTCAATTGTTTGGACGATGAGCGACATTAGATCATGTTAGGTAGTATTGTAATAGAATCATAATATAATAGTTTGAGAATGCATATAAGTAATATTACTATAGTCTTATCTTGTAAGACTTACTAATTTACGATATACATTTATTTTTCTGTCTTTTGAATATTCATAATGAAATGTTTTATTTAATAGTATTAAACTATTAAAATGGGATGCTACAACATTAATCAAATTAGAAAGATCATGTTGAATTAAAAAAAATATGAATAAAGAAAAAAAATCAATTGTTGCTATAAATATAGAAAAATAAATGTTATTGAACAAACAATATATTTGATTTCAAAATTTTAATATAGTGAACTTATGAGATTTTTCATTATATTTTTTTAAAAAAAATTATATTTATTCAATATAAAAAATGTGTATATATTGTTGATTTGATTCTTAGTGTTTGTTAAAATAAATATCTCCGTCTTTGCCACATTAATTGAGTATTTCATAATAAAAATTAGATAAATCTATTTTAATTACGACTTGGTTGTTGTGGGAGAAATTTGTGTACCCTACATTAATTATACATTAAAGAAAGTCAAACGAATTAAATCATTGAATTATAGTGAGTAAACTATTATAGGTTGTAGTACTAACTTTGGATCTAGGCATTGAACAAAGATCCCAATTTATTTATATTGTGATGATCTAGAATTAATAAATATGAAAGGAAGATTAATGTGAGAGTTTTACATTTAAATCAAGTTATAAGTATATACAAGTCAAACTATTATGAAGAATATGTTTCCTTCTCTTCCTACCATTTTTTGAAATTCCCAGAAGAGTTCATCGTACACAAAGTAATTGCTTTATAAAGTCAAAGTCTTGTGTTTTTCCTGTGAAGAAGATTATGATCACCTTTTCTAAATTCAATCAAGTAATTAGCCTCCTAGAGACTAATTTATCATTTGAAATGTGCAATTTTTTGTTTTGTTTTATTGAATGTTCATAATTTGATTTTGTGAATTGGATTTTAATATTTTACATTTAATATAACAATTAAAAATATAATTTTTAAATAAAATTAATAATTATTTTAAGACTAGCTAACAAATTGTATAATATATAGCAAATAAATATTATTAAAAAGTAAATTTATATATTTAAATATTTTAAAAAAGTAATATATAAAGTTTTAAAATACTATAATTTTTTTTTACGATTTGTATTAAAAATATATAAAATAAAATTTAAAATAACAATAATGTATAATTATTTTTAAAAAATTAATGTAAAATAAATTTAAGATATTAAAGGTTATAACTGAATATTAATAAAATAATATGTAATAAAAAGAATAGTTATTTTAACATTAAAACAAAAGTAAAAATAAAACTAACATTAATAACTAATGCCAACCTTAAATATTAGTAAAATTAATTGTTATAAAGAAAACCTATATAAAAAAAGAGAGAGAAACTAGTCTAACTTTTCATTAGATGACATAAAATAGATAAAACAATAAATAAACATAACGTAAGTGTTATGCCATGCAGAAGTTAAGTTTTTCTTCTTTTTGGTAATAAAAATTATTTAAATCACATAACATGTCATTTATGTCGTGTTTGTTTTTGAAAACGAATCTTAAAGAAGTGGATTTGAGAGAAAAAAAATGAAAGTGAAGTTGTTTATATTGAGTGAAAATAATAAAAGATAGAAGGAATTTGGGAAAAAAGTTTATGAAAATTTGTAAATAATATAATAATTCTGATAGATTAAAGAAATATTTTAATTATTAAAATTAAAAAATAGTATCTCTCATGTAATTAACATGTGTGTTGCATCTACGAATCTTAGATTCGTTACTCAATGTGGTGCCATGAAATGTAATATGAAAACAATAAAAATAAAAAATATAATGATGACAGAGTTTGTTTGTTTAACAAGGGAAAGATACCGATTGCAAAAAATGCGATGATTTTCGTATATCGAAAAAGAATATCACAGTATAAAAAAAGTCGTGTGAAACTTTCTTTGCATGTAAGGTGGAAAAAAAAAGTGAATTATTTAAATTTTATTTAAAAAATAATTTCAATATTCTGTTAAAAATAATAAAAACAATTAAAATTAAATAAAGCATAATAAAATATTTAATATTTTTTCTGTCAATCATACTTAAATATTTATAAATATATTTTATTGTTATAATTATTTTATTATAATAAATAAAATAATTAAAGTAATTAATTTTATTTTAATATATATTTTTTATTATAATAAAGAAAATCAATTCTTATATTACCGACATCAATAAATTATTCACAGACTTTTATATATATATATTTTTTACCATCTCTCTTAATCTAAACATCCTCACATTTTTTTTTCTTCAAATTCATTTTTTTTAAAATTCATCTTTAAATTCACTTTTCTAAATTCATCTTCAAAAATTTGATGTGTCTTGCTCCATAAATTAGATGTCAACTCACAAAAATTTGGTCTTTTCGATCATTCAACTCATTTTTACTCATTTTAACTAATTTGTCAAATTAAGGAGACAAAAGTAAGTTAGTTAATCCAACCCACTAACTTACTTTTTTTTTTAAAAACACAAAAATAAAGTGATAGATTATTGCTTTTTTTATTATGTTACTTTATAAATATAAATATACTTTTTTTATTATGTTACTTTATAAATATAAATATACAATATTATTATAAATTAAATTATTAATACTTAATGTAAGACCCTAAAAAATGGCGTTTTAAAAGTGACAGTGGTTTAAAAATAGTGAGACTCGATTATTTTAATATTAGAAGGTTTTAATATAAATAGAATTGTTATAAACGAGTTTCATTATTTTTAAAACACACCATCTCTCTAGAAACCACTTTTCTAGAGTTCTCTGACTTCTCTCTAGAGGTTCTGTCTCTCTGGTCGTCTGATTGAAGAATTGAGACCGTAGGATTGATCCTCTCGGCGAGCTCTTCAAATTGGACCGATCAGTTTCTCCGTTCGCGTAAGTTGAGTTTCCGCTCTCTTTTTTAGTCTTTTTCTGTTTTCTGTTGCATGCAAGCCCTCTTTCGCTTGCATGCGACGTTTTAATCATCAGTATGAGTCTCTGCAGATCAGTGATCATAACAGTATGTCCTGATCGTTCTTGTGATGTTTCTATGTGTAGATAGAGCATCTCGTGGAGTTAGAGGTGTTGACGTTTTTAAGGCGTTGACGTTTATAAAGTTGTCTAAACAGGATAACAAGTAAGGGAAGCTAACTGTTTTACTTGAATTTCATCTAGAAATCATTCTGATGACTTTGAATTGCATGATTGATTGTTGTATGAGTGCTTGAATTGTGTAATTGAGTGTATGCTTGGATTGTGCTAGATTTCTTTACTGTTGCATATGAGAACAGATTGGGAATCTGGTATTTTCGCCTAAGCGAGCAGCTCTCGCCTGAGCGAAAATACCAGAAACTCATCCCTTGTCTCTACGCGAGATCTCGCCTAGGCGAGCCAGTCTCACTTGAGCGAGAGTCACTCTCGTCTAAGCGAGACAACTTAGCCTGAGCGAGAATTCGTCCAGAGTTTGGGTTGTTCTTTGTTTTGAGCCTCGCTCATGCGAGAATGACTCGCCTAAGCGAGAGAGTCTTTTTACCTAGGCGAGACCTTCTAGCTTGGGCGAGAACCCCCGTAGTTGAGTGTTATTTCTTTGTTTCTAATGGATGAAGCTATGTTTGAATGTTAAAATATGAACTTAGTTATGATATGCATGAATTGTTATGACCGGTAATATGTGTGGTGAAATTGCATGAAGTTGGAATATGAGAAGAAGTGGTTGAACTAGGATTTCAAGGGAAATTCTAAGAGGAATGTTTTAGTGTATGTAAGGACATAAGGACTTAGTTTTGGTTGGTATCCTGCCGCTCCTAGTAACCATTAAGACTCATGTAGAGTATGATGAATTACGTCGAGGGGAGTAGCAGGAGGTCCTGGTCTATGGACCCGATCCGTCATAGATGTGATGGGACTTGTAACATCCCGTCAGGATATTACGGGTTTAAATAAAAAAAATAAAAAAATAAAAATGCATTAATTATAAATCCATTTCCCAAAAACGGGGAAATTTCAAATAATTTATTTCATAATACAAATAACTCTAAGTTCAAATCTTCTCAAAATTCAATGAAATACCAAAACAATCTCATAATAGATTACATCTTTATTCCAAAACCATAAATGATAAAACTCTATAAAACTGTTCCCATGAGTTTTCCCCGCTCCGCTGCTAAGCGTCACCAGATCCACCTGCAACATCATCTGCTCCCGTGTATCGCGTACACGATCATCGCCAAACATAAGCAGATAGGGTGAGCTAAGAAAATAAACATATATATATGGCACACATATACCAATCACACAATCACACCAAAGGAATTCCATCCTTTGATATCACATCACTGGCCACCACCATTTTATTCGTGTTCTACATCTTCTAGTGAGTACCTCAAGGTGTCTTGCTGCCATACCTATCGGCCACAACCGATAGAGCACGTGCGGGAAACCATGCTACGGATCATACACCGTAACGCCAGGTGGAGTCCCTATATACGAACATAATTCGTAACGTCCCAAGACTACCAAACTCATCAGCCAACTACTAAGGAGGGCAATCTATCTGGACCCATCCGTACTGGCCATAACCAGCACACTCACACCGACAACACTCGCCAACCCAAGCTCAACTCAAGGGTTTCTCGTGTTCATCCACCATCCCGAGCTCAACTCGAGGGATGCCATTCCGAGCTCAACTCGAGGAATGCCACGTGCTTAACCCCTATCCCGAGCTCAACTCAAGGGATACGTTTCGAGCTCAACTCAAGGAACACCAGCAAGCCGACCTTTAAGATATCCTAGAAGCCTTGTAGATCACGCACATCATAGCAAGCATAACACCAATCTGATACAACAAAATTGCTTGGTGGGGGACACGTACCGCTAGGCGCTGCCGCTTCCAGATTGCTTGGCGGGGGACACGTACTGCCAGTCGCTACACCAGTACTTGCACATTACTGGTTTTAGTTCAGGTTCAAGCACCATTCACACAGGTTGCTCTCATTTGCTCTCATTCTAGAGTACACCTAATGAAAGGCATTGCCATCTATAATGTTCTAGGCCTTATAGCACCTCACATGTGCATTCATCCCCTAGTCATATAAATAATCCCAAGCATGCTCAAACAAAATATAAGCAGCAACACTCTAACAATTTTAAGCACATGATCTTATGCACCAATGCAATTTAATATTGACACCCATGCCTTCAGCAAACCAATTCTCCACATGTGACTAACCCAAAGGAACATTCAAATTGATAGAGACATACCACATAACCCAATCATGTTTCATTAGAAGTTAATTGAACTTATCAAGAGGTTATTCATACATTTTAATGACTCCAAAATCAGCAATATTGAGTGACGTATATCTCTAGCTACTGACCTCAAAATCCAATCTTCACCGTTCAAAGTGAAGAACCACATGTTATGGACCATCTGTCAAAATTTCACCTAAATCGAACGGTTAACGAACCCGGAAATGCAGTTTTACGAAAACTGCGTGAACTAGAAAAATTGGTGGCGCCTAGCACCTAGAATCAGACGACAGGCGCCCGGCAGGACTAAACTACTGCCCGGCGGTTACTGTTGCACGAAAAGTACGAAAAACAGCATTTTTCATGAATCAACACACCACGCACCTCTGGTGTGACACTTGGCGGCCAATTGAGTGCCACCAGGCAGTTCCTGCACCTACGAACCTTGCCTCCTTCACAACAACTCTGATTTCATTCAATTTACGACTCAAAAGGTTGTACTCACATGTTTAGGTTCATGATCCATTCCTAAAACTTCCAATAAGTAAAATTCCATTAACCTTTTCCCTTTAATTTAGTGCTCCTATAAAATCCCCTAATTCATCAACCCTAAGATGACCTTCATGCGATTTTCATCTCAATTTAACCCCCAATTCACAAATTTCCAAGAAAGTATGATGTTTAATCATTCATAAAGATTAGAATGCGATTTCTCCCCGATCAGAAACCTCCCAGAACCTGGGAAACATCAAAATCGAGCCAAAAGTGGCTCGCGTCGCCTGGCGGGTGTTCATCACCGCCAGGCAGTTCATCAAGAAACCTAGAAATTGGTGAAAATGATAAGTGTCGCCTGGCGGTCGGGAGCTTACCGCCAGGCGGTTCCTCATCAGGAACCTAGAAAAAAGCCAAAACTGCATGTATCGCCTGGCGGCCATGAGTGACCCGCTAGGCGGTTTCTGGAAAATTTTTAGAAACCCAGATTTCAATGAACAACGAAAAAAACCATACACATACATGCTATCAATCATACAATTATGCATAAAACTAGGTAAGACGTGATTCAGCTCCCCTAACCTGGTTTCCTTAGCTTATTTTGGAATTGTTGTGAGTTCCCCCTTGATCACCAATAATCCTCCTTTGATTTTATCTCTTTGTAGCTCCTTTTCTCACTCAATCCTCAATAAACTCTTAACTTTCGTTCTCCTCTCCCTATACAACAACAACAAATGCAGAAACCTCTTCTCTCACCTAAAATTTCCCTTATAATAGTGCCTTAATGATGGATTAATGTGCTAAAACGAAAATGGCATTTAAAAGTGGTATAAGTGTTATTCAATGGTTCATAACACATCTATTTTTCAGCCACCCTTGGCGGTTCCTTTTCCATGCCCTTTCACCTTCATGCCAAAGAAAATTTTGACAAAAAAAGAGTTTATTTTGGGGTTCACTAAGGTTCGAACCCACATCAAACCAATTTATCAAATCAAAGCACAACCATTTAACCAATTCATGTTTTGTGATGATTAATATAATTCTATGATTATATTATCCCTCAACATGTTCTAGCTTATTATTATTAAAAACAATAATAATTAAATAACACACAAACGGTATACATAGGACATGAACCCAAGTCCTCTCACACAATAAAGTACTCTCAACCACTCAAGCTAGCACTTTTCCACATCATAACAATCCGCATTAATTTCCTTAAAGGCTCCTACTACCCGCATTTATTAAATAATTATTTAATTAATTATTTAAATTTCTCGGGTCTTACGGGACTTACCTTGGGAGTGGTTGGGTGATAACCCCTTGTGTCCAAACTCTGCAGAGTTTGGGAACCGTCACAGGTGCAAGCCACCAAGAGATCCGATGTCGCTTACATAATCCGGATATTGAGTCTA
>Ga0214544_1012066_pt1 | contig 11508 bp, 5 predicted proteins | sample CNSS3metaG_FD_160074 | JGI IMG/M metagenome (GOLD analysis project Ga0214544, IMG submission 160074) | Root nodule microbial communities from cowpea collected in UCLA plant growth center, Los Angeles, California, USA - CNSS3 | ecosystem: Host-associated > Plants > Roots > Nodule | place: USA...
TATATATATATATATATATATATATATAATCATTAAACAAACTTTCAATAAAAAATTTATTAAAACTATTTACTAACCCAACATTTTGAATATATTAATACTACAAATAAGTGATAAAACAAAATGTAGTGTGTATAAACACAATATTAATCTAGGTTAAATTGAATTCAAATTTAATAATATTTTGGATTCAACTTTTGGTAATAAAAAGTTCATTTTTAAAATTTTTAATTTATCTTTTCCGGTATTCTTTTTAATTACATATTTTATCGTAGATTTGTTATCATATTAAGGTCCTGCAAAGTCGGTATAAAGTAGATTATATTGTATTGATTTAATTTTCATTTTGGTAAGTTTTTTTATTTATTTTGTTGTTTTAAGTTTTTTTTTTCTTCCTAAATGGATGGTTAAGAGAAAGTGTTTCTACTGTAGGGTGGAGTTTAGAAGTTTCCCTAGATTGTTTAGATCTCTGTAAGTGATTCTCTAGGACTTTTTGGATAAAAAGTTTGTTTCAATCTAGATAAATGGATGTAATAATTCTTCTATATGATATGACTATTTGAATGCATAAATTGGACCATGTACAATTTTAAATAAAATGTATGATGTGTTATAATCCCTAGAGTTGAATGCTAAGTAAATTTTATGGATCTTGTACAAAATTTTAGAGGTATTATTGTTATATTCATCCTCAAATACGTAATTTTAATCTAATTATTGAGTTCATATCGCTATAATTATTTAGGCCTAATTATTTGGATGATTTTAATTTAGTACATGTGTGCCAATTTGATATCCGTTTTTAAAAATATTTCAATTGTGTTTCAACTTTTGAAAAAAATGTTTCAATTATGTCATTTTTTAACGATATGCAACATATTAATATGTGACTTTTTTAATTATTTTTATTTTGTTTTTTAAAAAAAAATATTGTCACGCATCAAGTTCCTGATGTGACACATGACACTGTGAATGTTACGTGACAAGACAATGTTACATGATAGTCACTTTCAAGTGTCATTGTATGATTCAATTTTGTCCCATTTGTTGTCTTCAAAATGGAGCAATGTTTTCTCTCTCTAATTTTAGACCAAATTTAATATTTGTACAAATTTTATGCTAATACTTTTTTTATTAAAATTGACTTTTTAACATATTATATTATTTTATATTATTAATTCATGTTTTGTTAATCACCCAATTTTTTTTTTTAAATAGAGCAATATTGTTTCTCTCCAATTTTAGACCAAATTTATTATTTGTATAAATGTTATACTAATATTTTTATTAAAAATGACTTTTTAACATATTACGTTATTTTATATTATTAACCTATATTTTTTAATGATTTCTTTTACCGCTAAATTTTAATATAAATATGAGTACTTAATTTTTAAAAAAATTATACTTAATTAGTTTTAATCTTATAAAGAAAACATGGATTAAAAAAATATTTCAATTATTAAAAAAATTGGGACCAAAATTGAATCAACCCAAGATATAAGTAGAGACTAAATTGAATCAAAGAGACATTTATAAGGACTAAATTGAGATCAAAACAATAATGTTTAACAATGACAATGACATGTGGCATTGTCATGCTACTTGACACTCACAGTGTCACATGTCACACCTAGAGATGACAAAAATATTTGTGCTCGTGGGTATCTATGGATAAAACCTGCGACGGATAGTTAATATCTTTGCATATTTATTACTCTCGCATAGCAGCGTGTATTTTAATACCGCGGGTGGATACTATTCAAACTTAACCCAACCAATTGTCATTCCTCATACCAAAGACTTGACACATGACAACAACTTTTTTCTAAACAAAAAAACTAAAACATAAAAAAACATGGAAACAAAAAACTAAAAAAATCACGTATTGATACGTGACATAACGTTGTTAATAATATTTTTCTAAAAGAAACTTAATTAAAATATTTTTTTAAAATTTAAGATGTAATTGAAATTTTTTTAAAACCGAAACTAAATTGACACATCCTTACAAAAATAGAGACACCCGAATAATTTAACCAATTATTTATGAGATAAAATTCTTAATATTTTTCAAATAATATATGTGATCACTTAGACCGAACCAAATTATGTATATTAATTGCATTAATTGTTTTAACATATTATTTTTATTATTTATTCATAAGTATTTAATCATATTTTTATATGTGTACTCAATTTATTCTATTTATAGAAGCTTAATTTTACTTCAAGAAAATAAAAAAATAGATGAAAAAAAAAACTTAAATCGGTCTTGCGATGAAAATATAAGTAATATATAATTTTTTTTTAGATTATAACATTAAAGTCGCTATTACACACAGAATATAAACATGAAGTTACGAATGGAGATTGGAGCTTTGTAATTTGAACCGATACAGTATATTTTATTTTGATGATTAAAAAACCCGTAAAAAAAAAGTAAATAAATAAATGTTTGACAGAGTTGTCATCCTAAGAAGAAGGACCCTACAGTTGTAGACAGTAATCTTTGACAGAACTATATTCATGTTGATCTTAGATATGTGTTGTTAAAATCATTGATACATAAACAGATATATAAAAATATAAAATGTATTTTATTAGGATGCAAGATTCTCTTTCACCGTCTCAATACATGCAATGGCAACCCACGTGAATCCTACTACACGCATCAATTCATCCAAAGACACCAAATTACACGTGTACATGTCTCTCTGCCCCACGTGCAAACATGGTCAAACTTTCTTTCTTTTTATTTTCCTGGATCTGGTCCACGGTCAAACCTAGCTTTTCCTAAATCACTATCTCATACTAATACTTTTTCTAACAAATTATTATAAATAGGCTTTTTAGTCATGCGGACAATTATTATATGTCTCACTATTGCTCACTTATCACTATTCTCTTATCCATCTTTTGCTTATCACAAAAATATTCAATTATTACTTCTTCCTATTTATCTTTACCAATTATTCTTCATATAAAACTTTTTTCAAACCACTAATTTTCTAATCATTTTATTAATATGATTGCGTTGAAATATTAACAGTTTTTTTCTTACCCAAACTTTATGTTAATTCAAAAATCCTTTGATAGATTAAAATAACCCAGAATTAAACATTTTAGAACCTTTCTGTCGTTTCTTCCTTCGACCTTCTTAACCGGTGTAGTCGGTCACCTCCCCCATCAGTCTGAGTGTGATTAATTAATCATTAACCGTTAAACAAGTGGAAAAAAGTGGGATTGCGAGATTCTCCACACGTGCGCGTGCAACCATCTTCTAGGAACAGTTGCAAAACCCACTTGGCTTAAGATATTCCTGTGTGACCAAGCCTTGTTAAGTATATCTGGCCATGTGACCGGCTTAGCTGGTAATCATGTGATTAACGGTTGCACGAATCGTTTACTTGGAGGTCTAATGTCGTTAATCGATGGTTTAGTTCGTGTCCTGTTTGCACGTACCATTATTTTGTATTTTAAAATCTTTTAGTCTACGATATACGAATAACTATATCATTCACCAATAAATGTAATAAATTAATTAACAATTGTATGAACGCTATTTTGAATTAATTAAAAAGTTAAAAAAAAAATGAAATGGGTGATCTAGTGGACATGATTGGTTGGTAATTAAATAATGATGAAGTGTATAGTTGGAAGTGAAAGAGAAGGATGTAATAGATTTGGCAGATGATATTTTGGTTGAAAGCATGTTCTGTGATGAAGAAGTGAAGATTTTATATGTAAGATAATAGGGGAATGACAGAGTACGTATGAAGGCACATGATGGTGCAATGATTTTATTTATTTATAAATAAATAAAGAGCAGGATATGTGGGGTGTGTAGTGTTTGTTTGTTTCATTAATTGTTATTTATTTATATGACTTAACACTAACCCAATCATTTCGTTTCTTGATTCTTCAAATGATGAAAGGTTCCTATGCAATTATATGAAAGTATGTTCTGTTAAAAAAATATATACATTTGATTTATAAAATGGAAGCAGAGAAAAAATGAGTTGGATTTTGAAATGATAATTTTGGTAAGTAGGGTTTAGGAAGGTGGGTGTGAATAAAAAATGGTAAAACAGGGAAGAGTGTCCCCTAGAATGTAGATTTAGTGAGCACTTAGAGAGGGGTTTTGTTGGGGGAAAACATGGCCTACTTGCATTTTTATATTGTAGGTTAAACATTAGAGATTAGGGTTCTAATTTCTATTGTTTATTTGGTTTAGAATAATTAGAGAGATTGAAGGTGGGAGTTGAGTTTTTTTATGGATTGCTTCAAATCCCACGCCAAGTTTCCGACCATTTCTCCGCTTCATATCTAGGACTCTACTTCATTGCGTGTTTACACAATCATTACTTACTTAATATCCCTCCTATTATTGCTATTAGTACAACACTAATCACAAAAAATTATATCAATCATCTTCTATCTAATCATTAACTTATTAATATATTTCAATTTATTTTTTAAATATATTCTAGTATTTTGAAACGTAAATATATTTATATCAAACTCTTGAAAATCTTTACTTCTTTGATGTTGAATCTATTTACACATAATTTACACATAATTGATTAGTTGTTCAGGGTTTTATAAAAATAAAATGACAGTTTTTCTGTGACATTAACAACCATATATATATATATATATATATATATATATATATATATATATATATATATATATATATATATATATATTTATCTTAAATATTTATTTAAGTTCGTATTCATTTAAGTCCGCATCTTTTATATATTCGTATTTGAAAAGGAAAATTTTTCGGATCAATAATTTTAAGATTTTATTTTCATAAAAAATCACATAAAGTGATTTGACTTTATATTATATTACATTTTGTTATATATATATATATATATATATATATATATATATATATATATATAAAGTCTTGAAAATCTTTATTTTTTTCACAACAAGAAAATACTTCATCCATAACCAATTTTAATGTTCAAAAGTTATTAGTTATTATAGTGAGCAATTAGATACTAATTTACAAAAACATAAATGATTGGTTAAAGAAATAGTCACTATTATGAATAAAAAATTATAATTGGTCACTAATTAATTAAAGATTGATCTAGAAAAGACTAATTTAGAAACCAATTATTTTGGTTGAAAAAACTTTGGTAATTAATGTTTAGTGATCAATTTTCTTTGGTAGCTAACAGTCTTGATAGCTAGATTTTAAAGATCAATTATAATTTTTTATTTATAATAGTGACTATTTTAGTAACCAATAATTCTTTATTTTGTAAATTGATATCTAAATTGGTCATGATAATTACTAACAACTTTAAATCATTAGAATTTGTTGTTATTGAAATATTTTCTTGTCTAATTTGAAATTTAATATATTTATTGGACTGATTAGTTGTTCAAGGTTTTATACAAATAAAATGGTAGTTTTTTTAGATTTTTTTTCTCATGTTACCAAATTAATTACTTTGACATTTAGGAAATATGTTGTTTCCAAAAATTGGATCATTCATCGAAGAGAAATATATACAAAGTCACTTCTCCATGGATCTTAAGTCTTGTAAGTTTTAACCATTTCCATATTTAATTAGTCGGATGATAGCCACTTTTGTTTAGATGTGTCAGTTTGGTCTCAACTTTTAAGAAAGCGTCAATTACGTCTCAACTTTTGAAAAATGTCTAAATTATGTCCCTTTCAAAAAAAAAAATTATTAACACCGTTTACGGCGTGCCACATGTTAATCTCTGGCTTTTTAAATTTTTTAACTATTTAACTATTTTTATTTTTTTAAATTACTTTTGTCACATACCAGGTTCCTGGTGTGACACGTTAGTGCCACGTGGCAAGGTACTGCCACATGTTAGTGTCACTACCAAGTGTCAATGTCGAATGGTAGCCACTTTCATTTAGATGTGTTAGTTTTGTCTCCATTTTTAAGAAAGTGTCAATTGCGTCACAACTTTTGAAAAAATGTCTCAATTATGTCCCTTTAAAAAAAATATTAACACCGTTTACGGCGTGCTAGATGTTAATCTTTGGTTTTTTAAATTTTTTAACTATTTATATTTTTTTTAATTACTTTTGTCACATACCAAGTCCCTGATGTGACACGTTAGTGCCACATGTCAGTGTCACTACCAAGTGTCAATGTCGGATGGTAGCCACTTTCATTTAGATGTGTCAGTTTGGTCTCAATTTTTAAGAAAGCGTCAATTGCGTCCCAACTTTTGAAAAAATGTCTCAATTATGTCCCTTTCAAAAAAAATATTAACACCGTTTACGGCGTGCCACATGTTAATCTCTGGCTTTTTAAATTTTTAACTATTTTTATTTTTTTTAATTATTTTTTGTCATGTATCAGGTCCCTAGTGTGACACGTTAGTGCCACGTGGCAAGGTACTGCCATGTGTTAGTGTCACTATTTAGTGTCATTGTCGGATGCTAGTCACTTTCGTTTAGATGTGTCAGTTTGATATTCATTTTTAAGAAAGCGTCAATTGCGTGCCAATTTTTTAAAAAATGTCTCAATTATGTCCCTTTCAAAAAAAAATTTATTAACACCGTTTACGGCATGCCACATGTTAATCTTTGGCTTTTTATAAAATTTTTAACTATTTTTATTTTTTTAATTATTTTTTGTCACGTATTAGGTACCTGGTGTGATGCGTTAGTGCCTCGTGACAAGATACTACTACGTGTCAGTGTCACTACCAAGTGTCATGGTCTTGATTTCAATTTAATTCCAACATATGTTTATTTGTTCAAATTTAATCCCAACATATGTCATTTTGATTCAATTTACTCTTGATTTTTTTTTTCAAAATAAAAAAATATTATCTCTCTCTTAAAACAAAATTTATGACATATAAATTTTATATTGATATTTGTTATTAAAAATGACTTACAAAATTAAGTATTGATATTTATATTAAAATATATGAATAACAAAACATGGGTTAACAATTAAGAAAGATATAATATGTTATAATGTCACTTTTTCAAAATTTGAGACGGAATGCAATTGACGCTTTTTAAAAAAATATAAACCAAACTAATACATTCAAATAAAAGTGGGATACCATCTAACTAATTAATTCAAATCACTATATGACTTAAAGGAGGCTAAAGCAGACCTGTGTATAATAGGATCAGAAATTTAATTAATATCTCTTTTATATATTTTTGAAATATCATTATTTATGTGTTAAGATGTGTTTAAAAGTAATTTAGTTTATATGATGACATTGCATTTTTTGAAAATACTTTTGATGAAATTAATAAAGTTAAACAACACTTTAATGATAATTCTCGCATTCAGGATTTGTAGTGATTTAAAGTATTTCTTAGACTTTAAAGCTGTCACATACAAAGCTGGTCTTATTCTAACTCAAATAAAGAAGTAATTGAATATAAATTTTGAAAAACCAAGTAATTCCCCTACTAATCCTTGTGTTAAATTCAAATAAAATGAGGGAGACCTTTGTGTTGATTGTACTTATTTTCGGAAATTGATCTATCGATTTTTGTATTTCACTAACACAAGCTCCGAAATATGTTTTACTATTTTGTTTCAAACAAGCATACCTTTCTCAGAGACAACTTTGTGAAAGAACAAATATATTGAAATTCATTCGTGTGAATAAAGATTGAAAAGAAGGCTCTATTTTTTCTATAACATATTCTATCGACTATTCCATTGGAAAACATTTTCACGAAAAAGAAAAAAAAGAAGCCTTGAACTCCAATATTTCTCAACAAAATGTACACAATTAAAATTCATATCTCATTTTGAGAGGAGTATTAAATATATATTATTTGTTCTTTTTTTGTTTTTTTAAGAACTTAATAACTCTTCTACTCGTTTGTTTATCTTTTATATATATAGTTACTCTCTTTTTTTTTCCTGCATATTCTTATTTAATGAAATTTATGAGAATTTTATAATTTGAATCTTTTATCCCCTTTCTTTCAAAACTCTACGTTTATAAAACATTTTAATCAATTTTTACATTCATAATTTGTATTTCTAGGTTATTTGTATATTTCATTAGTTATGTCATTTACAATTAAGTTGTAAGTGTCTGAAATGTGTGTGTCTAATTGAATAAATTTTATCTTTGTTAGAAATTTAGGTGTGAGTTTAAGTTTAACAAATAAAAAATGTAAAAGTTGAGCATGATATAAGATAAAGATCCATAAATTAATTATCTTAAGGTATTGAGTTAAAAGTGATGTCAATCTCTTATATGTGAGTTGGACTCATGTCTCATTAGTATTATATATCTTTAGTTATTCTCTCTTGAAAGACTCATCAGTGGTATGGAAGAAAGAAGGTTTGTACAAGTCAATGGTACTCATTCTCAAAGGACTCATACTTGAGGAAGAAGATGGTTAGAAATGACTCATTGGTGTTATATATCTTTAGTTATTCTCTCTTGAAAGACCCATCACTGATATCGAATAAGAAGGTTCGTACAAGTCAATGGTACTCATGGTGAAAGAACTCATACTTGAGGGAGATATGGTTAGAAATCTAAATATTAATCTTCGAGAAAAAACATCAAATAAAAATAATAAAGTTGAACATTATATAAGTTGATCTTTCTCGAAAAAACCATCGATCCTATTATCAAATATAAGTTGTATACTCATTAAAAAAAAGCTAAGAAAACTATCAATAAATCAGCTATCCAAGTTAGTATCTAATGATTAAATTTAAAAGGATATTCAATTTCAGGGTAAAGGTAAACAAGACTAATTAAAATGTGTAATTAAGGATACAGAAAAAAGACGATACTTAAGTTAGTAAGGAGCAGTGACACTTAGAAAGTTTATGAACTTAGACATGCAAGAATAATTTATAAACTTGTACATATTTGTACTTTATTTGTTGATTAAGTTTTTACGAAAATAACTAAAATCATTTTCATGCTTGTTCCTGTTTGTTTCATGATATTATAAATTATTGTTGGTATAAGCCGAAATCGAATATAAATGCTTAATTACATGTTTACCCATTATCCACTTTCGAATAAATGCTGTAATTACATGTTTACAAAGTGCAATTCACTTTGGACCCAAAAATATGGTTTTATTTTGTTTTGGCCGCTTCTTCCTGCACCACCAAGTTTTCCCTTTTCCCAGGTAAAAAAAATCCAAAGATGAGGAAACCTGGTCTGTCCAGAAAGAAAATCGGTTAGAGTTTTTGGGTGAACTGTAAAATACACAGCATGCCACGCCAAGTACCTATTATTCATTTACACTGTATTCTTACGTGAGTGATTACTGTAGACAAATGATAAGACGATAAACTTGAACAATATTTATATTCTTTATCAATTATTTGAAAGCGAAACATTATGCTGATTTGAGGAATACGTGATTTCATTTCATGCCTCTGGCATGCAGAGATTAGAGAGTGATTTAGCTAATTTTATATAATTGTCCTCATTATTTTATTTCAAATAAATGAACCATGGTAGCTTTGTACGGTTGTTTTTGCAGTGCTAATGAAACCTATTAACTTTTTTTTGGATCCGATTCTAACCTGTTAAGCCTTTTTATTTAATCGGTTCTGTTTCTTTTGGAATCAATTGCATTCCATTCTACTTTTGGTGTCATTCCAACCACGTCAGCCTTGTATCGACCCTTTTAAATTAAAGTATTAAATCTTCTAAATCAAATATTTTTTAATATTACTTTTTTCAATTAATAAATATTTATAATATTTTTATTTATGATAATGATATATGAAAAATTAATTACAACTTATAAATATCATTTTATTATATTTTTTTAACACCAAAGACAATTAGGTCATTTTACATTTTTATCTATTAAATTTATATTTTTTAGTCACATCAATCAAATCTTTTACAAACTTTCAGAAAAATTATTCTCAAATCCACTTCACTATTACCCCAAATTCATAAAAAAAAACAACATAAATATCACTTTCTAATCAACCCAAATAAATCATCTTCCTCTCTCTCAAATCATCACCCATATAAGAACACCCCCTAAGACCCTATTCTTTTGAGTGGATCTATTGTTCAAGAGGATTGAAGAGGAAGGCATAGAGGGTGATCACCTAGTTCTTTTTGAGGTGATGCAAGGAAATGACAGGGATGAAATGAAGGGATTGCTGAAAAATTTCATCCCATTATTCTTGAAGAGATTAGAAGGTAATAGATAAGAAATTACCACTTTATCCTCAGTATATTTATTGTTAATAAATTTTCTAATAAAATTTTGTTTTCAATTATTTGTTAATCATTTAATAAAATAGTAAAAAAATGATTTTAATTTATTCTAGTCTTTCAATTTTGATATATTTTCTTTATACGTGCCATATGAAAATATTATTTACTTTAAAAATTTTAGATAACTTAATTTATTAATATTTACCAATTTTAATTTTTAACAAATAAATATATGTAATTTAGTTTTAATTTATTAATAAAAATAAATAAAAAATTTATTATTAATAAACATCTGAAAAAATAATTTAAAAATATATAAATAATATATAATTTGAAGAAAAGAAAACAAATTCATTAAAAATTGTTACCTATATCGTTAACAAACATAATTAAATTAAAAAATATGTTCATATCAAATAAACAAAAACTTTTATACTTCAAAAGACTTTTATATATACTAGTATAAACACAGGCGCTATCGCGCATGTGTGTATGATTTTTTAAATATGCATAATACTAGTCTTTCTACCCGTGCAACGCATGGGTTTTTTTAAATGCAATATTTTTGATAATAGGAATTGATTTTGTAATATTTATTAACCTATAAGGTTATAATATAATGTCTTTAAAAAAATAACAATAAAAGAAGACCAAATGACATACCTATAATCTGTTTTTGGTTAATCAACTTCATAACTTCCTTTGGTACACAAATTTGATTACTTCTTAAATCAACATGATGTTCATTGTACGCCTTGGACTTTACGCAATAGATCCTGCATTTAACAACAAAATTATAACAAATATTTTAATTATAACAATAAATCATGCATCTATATTTATACAAACTTTCAAATAAAAAGAAAATTAGAAATGACATACCTATAATGTGTTCATTGTCAAAGAGTTTCAAAAATTTCTTTGTACACAACATTTTTAGTTGTGTTTGTGATATTTCCATTTTTAGTGTTGATTACGTACACTATTCATTATTATCATGTTCATAATTGTTTGAATTTGAAGAGATGTAGCGCTAATAAAAGCGTTTTAGTGTTGATTGCGTAGTGCAATCATGATTTTCGTCTTCAAAAGTGTTTGAATGTGAAGAGATGTAGCGGTAATCAAAGAGTTTTATTGTTCATTAAATAGAGCAGTCATTATTATCGTGCTGAAAATTGTTTGAATGTGAAAAGATGTAGCGGTAATCAAAGCGTTTTAGTGTTGATTACGGAGAGCAATCATGATTATCGTCTTGAGAACTGTTGATAACTCTTGGACAGTGCAATTAATTTGACC
>Ga0214544_1012067_pt1 | contig 11507 bp, 8 predicted proteins | sample CNSS3metaG_FD_160074 | JGI IMG/M metagenome (GOLD analysis project Ga0214544, IMG submission 160074) | Root nodule microbial communities from cowpea collected in UCLA plant growth center, Los Angeles, California, USA - CNSS3 | ecosystem: Host-associated > Plants > Roots > Nodule | place: USA...
TGAGTATTATTTTTAAAAATTTAATTTTTTTTTTTTTTTTTTTTTTGTTTTTTTTGTTTTTTTTTTTTTTTTTTTTGTCTATTTTTACTGTTGAGTACAGAATACCAGTTTAGTTTTAATTTGTTTTTGTTTAAAAAGTTTTATACTGGAAATAATGAAAGTAAATGTTTATTTCTATATCTTTTATAAAAAAAATATAATGAAAACTATAGAAAGTAAAAATAAAGAACTTTTTTCCAATTTTTAGCAATCATGGTATGGGTATAAGGATTTAAATCTTGGATCAAATGGTTAAAAGACAAATCATTCTCACTTATAACACTTTTTTTCAATTAAAAACATTAATAAAATAAACATTTTAAAAATGTATTTTTAAACCACATAACTTGATGAGTTCATAAATTTCTTAGTTAAGGAGTATATACCAGTATTGATTCATTGAAAAGTGTGAAAATTCTAAGTACTTCATGAGGAATTAAGCTAGTTATCACCTCTAATACTCCAAATAACAACACAGTTACCCTTTTCTCCAATCAGGGAAGAAGAGACAATATTCTTATTGATGAATCGAAAATATGTTGATACATGTTGAAGAGAAAAGAAAAAACATTGAACTATATTATTATTCGATAGAAAAAGGACAAATGTGTTAAGGATTGTTCTCCTACTTGTGATGATGTTTGGAGGTAGGAGATATTGAGGGTCAGTTGAGCGCTTCCTTTACAATATGTGTTTGAACAACTTCAAGCTTAATGAAATCTATTTGCTACTTTTAGTTTAATTTTTATTTATTTACTTTGAAGATTTCTATTGTTTCCTTCCATATTTTGTAATTGGTGTTTGATTAAGAACGGTTTCTAATGAATTGTTGTAAAATAACTAGTTCAACATCTGATATCCAACTTACACTTCTCCCATGGAAGAAAAACGTAAGAACAAATTCTTAGCTTGAGACGCATTAAAGAACTAAGAGGATCTTTGAGTCTTCGTACACAAATGCTTAACGTATGTTTGTGGAAATAACTCTTTTATTACTTACTAAAAGGAAGCTCACACCATAAATTAGTTTGCAATCAACTTTGCAGATGGGAGCAATTTATATAAATGGTTTCTCACATTAAAAATATAAAATATATAAGTATAAAATTAATTTATAATCTTCAAGCAATTCATGTTCAGTTATATTCTGTTACAATATTTTTTAAGAAACGCTAATCAACTCATTATCTTATATTTTCTACTCTCTTTTTTGTTCTTGGCCTATCGCTACTCGTATGCATCCAACGAAAATTTGCTTCAAACAACTACCACTTTGCTCAATACCTAAATAAACATATTTGATTAGAGAATGAGTCAAAGATTTAAAACAATGAAAATTAAATGATTTTAAAAAAACATAGTTAAATATCATTTAGTTTATGTTTTAATTTCCTAAAGTTAGATAATGTTGTTATAAAGTTATTTTATGACATTTATTGGGATTAAGTAAGCTCCTAGTCTCGCCGGAAAGAAATCCTATTAAATTTTGTATCACTATTTTTTTTTCCCGTGTTTTCTTTAAGCCAGCATTAAATAAGTATATAAATTTGATTTTGATAACTATTCTTCTATTACACATTAATTTTCATAATATCACATACATGTCCATATTGTTAATTCAAAAGTAATCAAAATCAAACTCAAATTTATTTATTTCTCTATTAAAAGAAAACACTGAGAAAATTTTAGAAGTACCAGTTTTAAAGGTAGTAAACTTTTTTAATCCTAATTTAACCTTATTATTTGTTGAGGTTAATAATAAGTATTTTTTTAGCTTCTCGATCTATAACTTTAATGATAGTTATAGGTTATTTTTCAGTAAATAGCCATTGGTTTCTTATCACATTATAGCTGATGAATCAATGTTTCTACAAGGACAAGGAAACAACATCATCAACCAGGTATTTCGGGATATTATTGGTAAACATTATCGGTTAACCTTGAAGTATCTGACGTAAATAATGTGAAAGTAGGCGAAAAAGGGAAGAAGAGTGGAACAAAACATATGATTCAGTCTATAGCTCTTGTTAAAAGTCATGTATAATTATACATGGAAATCTGTACAAATTAAATGCCACAGCAGATAAATCAATCAAATTCAGTAGCTGCAGAAATTTTGCAAGAGAAATCTATAAGATACAGGCAAACACAAAGTCATATTGCAAGCCTTGGTTTGCAGAGCAATTGGCATGTTTTTGGTCGCAATGTTCTTCAAGCTGCCAATGGTTCCTCCATAACTGTTTGCATCATAAATAATTAATTAAAAGTTAGATAATTTCTTTTCTTCTTTTATCTCTGCTTTGGAAGTGGACAAGAAGTGGAAGATACCTTTTCTTTTAGTAGATACTTCAGCATCACTGGTAACTGGTGCTTTGGTTGGGACATCAGGAAGATCCAACTTTTCTTCGATTTCTTCATGAGCTGAGTGAGGAACTTCAGGAAGATCTTGTACTGTAAGCTGAAGCAACAAAATGAACTCTGTCTAATTTCCATATCTAAGCCTCTTTGATTCAGATAAAAGTTAGAAGTAATTCCAAATTATAAGAAGTGGGAAAACATATACCTGGATTTCCAAGTCTTCAAATTCTGCTAAAATCTCTTCCTCATCTTCTGCTGATAATTTCTCGCCCAGTACCGCATTAATTTCCTTCAAATTCAACAAAATTATGGCAACCATCAGTGAGCATCAAATGTAAACAGGGCATATGAAAAAAATAGTAAAGCCAAATAATAATAGTACTTTCAAGGCCCAGTTTTATCAATCTTGGATAGCAGAAAATGGCAGAAAGATAACAATCCGCTGTTTCATATAGTGGATAGAAACGTAGGCAAATTGTGCAAGTTACAAAGCAGCTGGAATATATTATATATACCAATTATATATGTATAAGAAAAACTGTGATCTATGTATGCATATAAAAGATAAAATGCGTACAAATTGGCATAATACTTATTCAAAATTTCAATTAGGCAGAGACCCGTCATAAGCAGGAAAACTGAAGTGTAACCACAATAGTAAAGTCAAACTCACATCTTGATAGGCTTTAGCTTCAGCAGTGTCATCCATAAGTTTCTGAACATCGTCAATGTTTATCTCACTTTGTATGGCTTTCATTGCATCATTACCAGCCTTCAAACTTTCAAACACAGCCTTCTGTTTGCTTGCCAGTTCAATATCTGCTAACTGAAAAAGAAGATTGTTATAGGTGTATAATCAAGTAAAAAGACAGCAATGTTAATGCAGAAAAGATAATTGTAAAGCCATATAAGATGCAAACAGGTAGCAGTATAAAATGAAACAAAAACAAAGACAGAATATATAGATGACAGAATAATAATATAAAAATATTACTTGCTGCTCAACATTTATGAGCCAAGTATCAACTTGCTTCAACAGTTCTTCTTGTGTCTTCTTTTTCTTCAGTGCTAGCAAGGCCCTATCCTTCTTCTTTTCACGAATCAAATCTCGTGCAGCCTGTTTTTCTGCTTCAATAACTGCATCAAGCTGGAAAACACGAAATGATAGAAAAAGTTGAAATATCATAAGAACGGAAACTTATTGAATAGGGTATATATTAGTTAAAATTTGATGAGACAGGAAATAAAATGTGCAAGCATCATCGGCATTCTAACAGAAAATCTAATTCAACTGGCTACTCTTCCTATCATCATACTTGTAAGCCTCCTACAGAAGTTTATTTTCAAGCCAACTTATTGCATTTGTCTTGACAAGTTAGAAGTTTTGCTGAATTACCATGGGGTAAGAAACAAAAATGAACGAAGAACAAAAGAAAACAAACGGTAAATAAAATCAATGCCTCTCTAGACTTCACCACGAAAGACATGCATGAAAAGTAATGTTATCAGTTATCAATTGCAGATTGCAGAAAATGGCAGAAAGCCAATGATTTGCTGTTTCGTAAAGTAAATAGTGTTAAATATTGATATATATGTGTGTGCGTATACAAAAATCAATTTGTATAGAAAACAAATATAGAATACATAAAAGTTAGCATTACATTAACTCAGAAGTTCAATAGGCTGAAGAATTGTCAGAGATAATAGGAATGCGTGATGCATTCCGCAACCAGTGGCTGCAACAGCACACAAAGTTGCAATCGAGGTTTCAAAAAATTCCACTATACGATAGCTCTGTAGCAGCTATTTAACAACACCGGTAAAAAATGTAATTAATAGCAACCACACACTCTCAACATCATACCACGATGCAATTTCAATTAGAAGCATGCTCTATAAACACAAAAATTCAAAAACATGCTCTATACCACGATGCAATTAGAAAAATGTGTTGGTCTTGCTTGGAAAGTGATAGAAATTGGATCAGAATTATGGAGAAACTAAGGAAATTCCCCTGATTAGAATATGATTGCAGAAATTCAAGGTCTCCCAATGCCAAACGGCCTCGATCCTCTCAAATGACAAAATAACCTTCTCTGAGTCCCTCCTTCTATTTATAGGCAAACGCCCTATTTCTTATCCAGCCCCCTCCTACAAATTCATATCCAACTAACTAAATCTAGCAATGCACCCTCAACTAACATTTACCTATCACAAAATTCAGCTCATTTATTCTTAAATTGCAAGTGGATATCATATTAATTTGAATGGAACATATTAAAGTGCAGGACCTTCCCACTGATTTTGCATCAATTCTTATGAGTTAGTTTCCACGAGTTTAACATGGATAAGAGGTTGTAACATTATGAAAGCGTGCAATGTTTGGTGTTATATGGTATATTTGGTTAGAGGCTTACATCAGACATAGCAATTATATGCATAGTTGTGAAAACACATTTGTTCATCGGAACTAGCCATGTAAAGATCCCAAAAGACCCAAATTCATCTATGTGCATCTTTATTGATCATATTTTTTGCCCTATTGTCTTGTAACATAAAATTCAATCACAGAGAAAAAAGAAATGATTTTTGGAAAAAGAGGGAAACCTTCTGTTGATATTGGGCGAGTTTGCGTCTCTGGGTCTTGAGAGCGAGGATTGCTTTATCAACCTCTGTTACCTTTGGCTTCTTCACAAGCAAATTACCCATAGATTATTCTGATCTGAATTTCACTCTCCTTAGCCTACAATCGTCTCTTAATTTGTGCTTGGACTTCAATCGAATGATGGTTTATCGATGATTATAGTTCTGTTGGAGCTGCCAGCGAGCTTTAGTTTTACCAGACCAAACACACACTTTTACAGGGTTTTGGTCCTTCCTGCACCAACCTGTTACCCTAAGGAAAAAAAGAAAAAGAAAAAAACCACTGTGATTGTCTCTCTTTCTTCGCTAATTGAGTCTATTATGAAGATATCATATTTAGGAGTTTTTATTTCTCTTCATCTCTCCTTGTACTAATCTTTATTCTTCAATTGAAATGTAGTATTTTTTTTTAAGTTACTATTAGTTAAACATAATAGTATATAAATTATTTATTATTAATTTCAAAGTTAATTTATAGGTTTAAAGATATTAATATTAATTTATTAAGAAAGTTAATAATAAATAATTTATATATTATTAATGAAAATACATGTACTATGTTCTTGTGTGTATTTTTTTATTATAAAAAATTATTAGTATAATAATTATTTAAATACATGCAATTTCGCTTGTATACGTGACAAATTGTGTTAGTGTGTCTATTATCTGTTGTAAGCAAACTAGAGTTCTACAATGTTTAGTTTAGAAATGAATTAGTGTCTTGAATTCTTTTTATTAATATTTTGCAAACGTCTTTTGAATCAATAGTACGAGGAGTTTGAATTTCCTCAAAAACTTGCTTAGATGAGTTTTGTGCATAAGTTTTTAATTTTATTTTGGTCATTTGTTTCTTTATTTTTTCCATTTAATAAGAGATAATCTTGTTTTGTGCCAAAATAACATTGAGTATCCAGCTCCAATATTACTTTCTTGTAAGGTTGGCTTAATGATGGACTTGATGATCACCTGTTCTTAATGCATCAATGATGGTTATTGCTTCTTCAACATCTTTGGTCATCATATCCTCCATCCGTGTTTTAGGTCTTGATGTGAATTGCATCATGATTCAAATGGAAGATGATTAATGCACTACTTTGCTATAATTTCTACGTAATTAGTCTGTTTAAATAATGACCCAAATTGTTTGTAAAATTGGTTGACCAAATTATGTTTTTGGTTAATCAATTAATGAACTCTAGTTTGGTTTTATTTCAAGTTGTAATAATGGCCTAATTAGCAACCAAGTCATCAGCCTTAGGAAGGCCAAGAGGATGCATAGTTGAATGTTTTTGGATGACTTTTGGGTTGCCTCAATTTCAATTACAATCAGTCATTAAGTAGTAAGATCATTAATAGCTTAAGTGGGATGTAATTGCAAGTTATAGGTCTTTTGTAATTCTTATGGTTAAAGCTTTTATATAACCTGGATCATTTTTATCAATGAAGACAAATTGAGTTTTATTTAGAAATATTAGAGTTTATCTCTTTTAGCTTAGTGAGAGTGATTCTCCTAAGTTCTTGAGTGATTCTAGAATCCTTGAGTTTTACCAAAGGTCCTTCATCCTTTTGTGTGTTTAAAATCTTAGGCTTATCTTCCATCCTTGGAAGTGTGACGTCTCTCAATTTCCACTCCATCTTCTTATCAATTTCCATTTTCTACTTTTAAACCAATTTTCAAATTTCTTGCTTATTAGCATTCCAACCTGGATAGATTTGTAAAACGAATCCACCCCTTTGGATTTACGTCAGGTCTTAACCCGTTGCAGAACATGTTTAGTTTATCCACCTCATCAATGCCATGATTTGGGCATTGTTTTAGCAATGACTTGAATCTTTCCCAAGCTTCATAGAGAGGCTCATATTCACCTTTAGAAAATGTTGTTATAGATGATTTAGCACTTACGTACTTAAATGGGGGGTTGGGGGGAATCTGGTCAGAAATTTTTTCTTGACATCCTCCTATCTATTTAGGCTTTCATTATAATGGGATTGCAACCATGTTTTAGCTCTTCCTATCAATGAAAATGGAAGATTCTAAGGTAGGTTGAATCCTCATCTTCATCATTTACTCTCATGGTGCCAATGAGTTCATAAAAGGTGGATAAGTGGTTGTAGGGATCCTTGTTGTCCAAATCGTAAAACTAGTTTGATGTGATCAAAGACAGCGAACATGGCTTCATTTCTATTGCTTCTGTTAGTATGACTATGCTTTGAGAGTTGTTTAGGTCTAAGATTTTGAGCATAGTCTTTAAATCTTCTTTTCGGTTCAACATTATCTGCCATGATTCTTTCTTGAGGTTGTTGTGTGATTTCTAAAGTGGATGACTCCTCGTGATGCCTTTCTTGTTTCTTGTGTTTTTTAGTCCGATTGTTGCTCCTTTTTGTAGTCCTCTTGATCTCAAGACCAAACAATCGATTGCTAGTTTGTTTCCTTTTTTACATACAAAAACTAAAAGGAAGAGTGAACACAAAAAAGCAATTTCTAAACTAGGATAAAAAAAATTACTTTACAAATATAAACAAATTTACAATAAATCCAAATTATTACAGATTTCTGATTACAATTGAGTCAAATCCCCAATAATGGTGTCAAAAGCTTAATAGCCATTAAATAAAGCAATCACACCAGTAAGTGCACTAGTTCAATTGTAGTACAAAGTGTCGTATCCACAGTGATTTGATCAATCTGTATTAAAAAATATAACTTTATTTGGAAACGTGATTTTAAATAGATTGGTTGTAAATAACCGTTGTGATCCAGAAGTTCAAGATTAAAGCGGACAACTCAATGAAATTAAACATGATGAGATTATATTTTTCTCCCTATTCTTAAGCACAAATATTGCTTTATTGAATTACCAAGGTTCATTTATTGTTTTTGAAGTACACTAATGTAGTCTTATACCCATGTCTGCAGCCTAAGACCTAAAGTATTCAAGCTTAATGCGATTACTCTCTCCTTGATGAATGAACATTTACATTAATGATCAATAATCTATCATTAGATAAAGCATATAGATGCATGTCTGTCACCTAACAACATTAAATGATCTAATTGGATCTATAACTTAAACTAGCTTTTGTCGAATTTAAGTTAGATGAGGTAGATGAGTGATCAGTTTATCAAGCAATATGAAGCAAATTAAATCACTAACATATGAAAGAACACTTGAATAAAACAATAAAACAATACCAATACACAAGTTCAGATAGCTACATCCAATCCCAGCACTATGAAATTCAGCAACTCATATTGATACTAACATTGGATCCTATGAGTGGTTGCCTTTCCCCCATATCTCTTCTAATCTAAGAAATATTACAAGTGAAAGTGCAGGAGAAGTCCTAGAGAAAAGTCTAAGAATCTAGATATCTAAAACATGGAGGTTTGTTATGTTTTCATAAAAATTCTTGTCTTGGTTGCATCTCCAAACATGGTGGCCAACTTATGAGTTTCCCTTCCATATGGGTTTCCTCATAGTTCAGGCTCTCTTTGTGATGTTCAACTCAAAAGGTTTCCTTCATGGATAGGTTTCCTCCATGGTTAAGCTCCGAAACATGGTGCTTCAGATTGCTTCATGGTCAAGTTCTCCTCGCGTGGCTTAGATACCAACTTTGTTACTTAAACTATAAAGAAAAATTTTTAATTATATTGAAATCGCCTTTTAGCGCTCAAGCTATACTTCTAGGGCTCAAGCTATTTGACTCTATTTTCTTCCAAAATGCTTTAATTCACAACAAAATTGCATTAAATCTCCACACATGCTTCTATCCAAATGCTTTTAATGAATTCTAAATTAAAGAGAGTGAAATATCAAGTTCATGAAAGATAATTAAACAATAAGTGTCAAAATGTATGTGAATTATAAGTAAAATAGGCATTTATCAATGGACCAACACAAACCCTCATCTTCTTCTTCCAGAGGCGTGAATCCTTCTTCTTTCTCAACCCATTCACACCACCATGGGTTAGCTCTACTATCATCGCCCACTACCGCCCTTATCTAGAGACACTACTGGTGCAACCGTCACTAATGGGTCCACACCACACACGAACGAAGATATGAGGCATATAAATAGAGATGGATGTGGTCCCTTTCCATTTTATGCTTCAATTACTCTTAAATCCTTATTAATTAATTAGTAATAATGTTTGTACAATAGCAGAGTTAATAAGGTGAGGTTTGCAACCATTTATATATTGTGAGTTGACGTTATCTCTAATCAATGTGAGACTTCCTATAACATCCCTACTTTTAATAAATTAGATTATTTACTTTATCTTTACTTTAAATTTAAGAGTTAGAAAATAATGTGATTTTACTAATGTTTTGTATTATATCTAGAGATAGTTTAAACATTAAAAAATAAATCAAGTAGTTTTAAGAAATACTATAACTAAGTAAAATGAAAATAATAATACAAGTAAATAATAAGAAGAATATATATATATATATATATATATATATATATATATAAAAATTATTTAATAAAAAAATAAATAAAGAAAGAAAGAAACTTCTAAGAGATGAGAACATGAGTAGACAAGGAAATAAGAAAAAGAAAAAAAATAAAAGAAAAAAAAGATAAGGAGATTTAAAGGAGTTTATCTTAATACATGGAAGATAAGAATAATTAAATGTGATAACCTTACATTTAATGCATGCATTCATTACTTGGACAAGTTGGCACATGAATGGCTTGTAAATGGATGAATGAAATGAATGACGAAAGAAAGATGATATAAGATTACTTAATCCACATGTATTACATTTAATGCACATGGATTACTTTGAAAAATTTTGGCTTACCTTTCATTAATGAAAGGAATCTTATCCTAGCCTATAAATACATGGAAGAAATGTAGAAAGAGTGAAGGTGAATTACATGAGAAAAAAAAAAGAGAAGAAAAGAGAGAGGGAGAGAGAGAGAGAGAGAGAGAGAGAGAGAAAGAAAGAAAGAGAGAAAGTTGAAGCAAAAGATTCAAAAGAGATCTTAGTCTTATAGAAGTATCACTAGAGTGTCCCCTCAACTAACAAGGTCAAGGGGGTGTGAGGTTAAGCTTTTTCTATGTTAATCTTGATAAACTCATGTGTGTTATGCTAATCTTTTTATTTATTTTGAATTATATACTATTTTATTTAGTTCCATTTAACTTATTTTTATTTATTATTTCTCTATTTCTTTATATTTATATTATGTAACTTATCTCTAGTTAAGTAATGGTCCTATTTATTTCTCTCCAGTTACACATTGGTCCCATTTATTTATTTCATTTAATTTTATCTTTAGTTATGCATTGATCCTATTTAGTTATTTCATTTAATTTTATCTCAGGTTTTGTTTATTTATTTTATTTAAATATACCTCCAATTATCCGATCACATACTGGTTTTGTTTATTTATTTCATTTAATTTATCTTCAATTACGCACTAGTCCTATTTATTTATTTTATTTAATCTATATCCAGTTACGCATTGGTCCTATTTTATTTAATTTATCTCCAATTATGCACTGATTTTGTTTATCTAATTTATTTTATTTATCTCCAATTATTCACTGGTTTTATATACTTATTTTATTTAATTTATCTTCAGTTATTACTGGTAGTGTTTATCTATTTTGTTTCATTTCCTCCAAAGTTACGTATTGGTCCTATTCATTCATTTCATTTCATTTATCTATAGTTTTGCATGAATCTTTATATTAATTTATACTTTATTTTATACTTTATTTTATTTTATAACATTCTAATTCGTATATAGTTAATTATTTAAAGTTCTTGTTCTGATTCTTGTTTTGTTTTATCATTATTTTATAACTTGAAAAATATAAAAATAAAGTAAAAGCAAATATTGTTTTATTCATTAAGCTTGGATAAAAAGAAAGTTACATATATGTTTTATTGTTATTTTACATTCTTTGTGTATGGTGTATATATATTATTGGTAAAAAATGACATAACTTGATAGTCATCACATTTTATGATCTTTGAATATGTCCAAGAGTATGTCCGTTAAGAAATAATCTTAAGTCTGGTTTCAATAAGTTGAGATCAAACCAATGTCAAAGTGTTTGTATTTGAGAAGTCACAGTTTGGTACATCGCAATATGAAAGGCAAAAATATTGACTTATGGATAATTTATATCAATATCTTTAGGAGATATTAAAAATATAAATAATCTTCTATTTTGATGTAGAACTCTTAATATTATACAAATACATATTTTTGTAATATTTCATGACTATTGATATATATATATATATATACATATATATATATATATATATATATATATATATATATATATGTATATATATATATATATATATATATACATATATATATATATATATATATATATATATATATATATATATATATATACATGTATATATATGTATATATATATATATGTATATATATATACATATATTTATATATGTATATATACATATACATGT
>Ga0214544_1012068_pt1 | contig 11505 bp, 10 predicted proteins | sample CNSS3metaG_FD_160074 | JGI IMG/M metagenome (GOLD analysis project Ga0214544, IMG submission 160074) | Root nodule microbial communities from cowpea collected in UCLA plant growth center, Los Angeles, California, USA - CNSS3 | ecosystem: Host-associated > Plants > Roots > Nodule | place: USA...
ACCCAAACAAAGGAGAAAGCAAGAAAAGCTAATTAGAAATGTTAAACCAAAAGAGAATTGAAATGAAACATGACTAGAAGGAGATTCAAGAAGTGACAAGCAAGAAATTAAAGGCTAGAAAGAAAGGAAAGCACCACAAAAAGGAACCTAGAAATGCACTAGAATAGATGAAAAAAACTGAAAACAGAGAAGAAAAAGTGCTAAAAAACAGCCACTGTACTCATTGCAATTTTGTGCCAAATTGAGGGAATATATTCCACTTCTATTGAAGGCAAACTCAAGTCAATATAGAGAACACAATGAAGGAATCAATTAGAATAACAAAGAGTACTTAAAATCACCACAAAACGCACAAAACAACAGTAAAACATAAAATTCCCGAGACCATTGTGCCAGAAAACGTGAATGATTCTTTTGAATGATTCTTTTGTACTCAACATTTTTGAATGATTCTTTTTTTTGTCTGGATTTTAGCTAAATGAGGAAAATTTCAGATTAAAATTTGGACCAGGCAGTGAGTCATGAAAAATCTCAAACAGTAGGTATGCGTGCAGTGAAAATTGGAAAAACAAACTGAAGCAGAATTGCTCACGGAAATTGTAAGATGTTCTATGAAAATTCAAGATGAATGAACTTGATTATGATCTAAAATCAAGTATGAATCATAGAAGAACATCTTAAACACTTACAAGCACAATCCATCGGTGAAATGGACGAAAACCAGTGAGACCATTGCCTTACACATCCACAAGCATCACTTGAAGTTCATAGCTCATTTTGTGTGATGTAGGACTTGGTTCTCATCAAGCAAGTGCAGAATTTAGCCATATGAACAAAAATTAAGATGAATTAAAGTGCTAAAACATGACTTAAGACAAAACACAACATAAGGAACAACAAGGAAGAAAAGAACAAGTGGTGGAAAACGAAAATGGAACCTAAAACAAATTTGCACCAATGAAGCAAGGAGTACTACAAGATGAATCAATGGAGATTCATGTAGCCTCAATGTCAAATGGTGGAGAGCAACAAGAACATGAAAAAAACAGCAACAAAAGTGAAGAAACAGTGGAGAAGAGAGACAAAACGGAAATTGAAACAAGAGATAAGTATGGATGAGAAACCTTACCCAAACCAAGAGGATGGATGCACCAAAGGCTTGGATGGCTCTAGATACCAATTGATGGACGTCCTTGGTGTAGGAGAGGAAGGAGATCCATGGAAGACACAAAAAAGAAGATGAAATGCAGCAGAAATGAAGATAAGAGCAAGCAGAGCTCTAGGCAATGGAGGTTTTTGGTGAAGATGAAGAGTAGAAGTGGAGCTATGGTATGGAAGGTGGCTAGAGGAGATGAAGGAGAAGGTAAGCCATGTGTGCTCTCAAAATAATATAAGAGTGGAGTGATCTCAACACAAACATTCTATTAGAAATTTCAAGAGTTCCAATGTACAAATGGTCTACTTTTGGCTTTTATATATGAGCCTAAAAGCTAGACTAATTCTTGGCCCTTAGATCAAGCTTGGAGGAGAAGCTTTAATCATCACCCTTGGATGATGGGTTGGAGAAGGAGGCATCTTCCTAGCCTTTGGATGAAGACTTGGAAAAGAAGACACTCTCTTAGTCCTTGGATGAAGGAGGCACATGGGTGGAATGTGGACTTGGCTCCATGGGATGCATGATCCATGAGGTGTAGGAAGGAATGTTGACTTCCACTTAGTCCACCTTTGACCTTTGGTAGCTCATGGCCAAATCTCCTATTGGGCTTAGTCAAGCCCAATTTTATCAATTCAACTACACATTGTTTAACTTATTATTCTAGAAAAATAAGGCCTAAACAATCGCCCAATTTAAATCTATACTATTTCCTTCATGCATCATCTCATATTTTAGAGATTTCTTTAGCCCATGTGAATAATGTAAAAAGCCCATGATTGACTTGATCATCTTATGAGAGGCCCACGTGAATCTTTCTCATCATGCTTCTAGTGGGCCTTGATGTGGGATTGGGCTTGTTGATGCACTTGAGCTTGGGCTTGTTGGGGTCACATCACGCAGGTGTTGAGAAATCTTGGGATTTTCCAGAATGGCACCCTGGTGGTACTGATTCATCCGTCAGGCACCAGCGTAAAAAAAGGGAATGGCGTGGTTATGAGGTGCAACGGTAAGTCTGGAAAATTCTGAGTTAGATTTATGATGAAAATCAAAACGAGGTCAATTCAAACAAGGGACTAGGGTGATGAAATATATATAAACTATTAGGATGAATTAAATTAGGATTTAATTGTGAGTTGGAAGAATTATGATAGTGTTAGGTATTGGGCTCCCTTCCTATGTGGAGTAAATGCTCAAAACTTGAGAAGCCCATGTCTCATTTAACCTATTGGAGAGGGGGTTATAAAATAAATAGAGAGGCAGAACAATAGAGTCACAACACACTGAAAGCCCTAACACATAGAGGGAGAGGTAGAGGGAAAATTTTGTTCACGTTTTTCACAGAGCAGTCACCGTAAATTTAGCACTGCGGATTCGTTCACCGTTGGATCGGGCTAACATTTTTACAGCAGGTTCGGAACTCATTACTCTTCATTCTGACCAGTCGGATCTTTGATACGAGGTCTAAGTTGAGAGATATTAATTTCGCACTACAGCAGTGATATTATAGGTTTTCCTCTCTTGTTCTTCTCTATTTTGAAAGCTTTGGTGCTTTGTTATTTGGTTAGGTGTTGACACTAATTTGTGCTATTGATTAAGACTCTTTTGTACTCTTGTTGATCATAGTGGAGCTATTTCTTTGGTCTGGACGACTCGTGGTTTTTACACTTGATTTGAGGGGTTTTCCAGGTTAAAAATCTTAGTGCCATTATTTGTGCCTTTGGTGATTTATTATTGCTGCTCTTTGATTGTTGCTCCTCATAGATTCTTGCAAGTTAGGAGAAATTATATCCGCTGCATTTTTTGGTATATTGTTTGTGTTGTTTTTTTTCCCCATCAGAGTGGCATCAGAGCTCTTGGTTGGGCTATATTTACTTGCTTGAATGATGGAGGCAGTTGCTTTGAATGGTACAAATTATCATTTGTGGAAGGGCAAGATGAAAGATTTATTATTTGTCAAGAAATTGCATCTTTCGGTCTTTTACTACACAGAAGCCAGATTATTTGTCTGAAGAAGAATGGGACTTTGAGCACCAACAGGTTTGTGGTTTATTCGACAATATGTTGAAGATAATGTTTATAATCATATTGCTAATGAGACACATGCCAGAGTTTTGTGGGAGAAGATTGAGTCTTCATATGCTTCTAAGTTGGACAATAATAAATTGTATTTGTTAAATTGCTTGATGAATTTGAGGTACAGGGAGAATTCTTCTATTTTTTATCACTTAAATGAGTTTTAAGGGCTCCTAGATCAATTGTCAGGAATGGGCATAAAGTTTGATGACGAAGTTATGGGATTATGGTTGCTTAATACTCTACCAGAGTCTTGGAAGGTATTTCAGGTTTCAATTAGGAATTCTGCCTCGAATGGTGTTGTTTCTTTTCAGATGGCAAAGAGCGGTGCTCTTAATGAAGAGATGAGAAGGAAGGCCCATGGTTCTTCATCTCAGTCTGAGATGCTTGTTACAGAAGCTAGGGGGAGAAGTCAGAAAAAGGAACATAAAGGTGGTAGAGATAAGAGTAGGAGCAAGTCCAAGTAAGGATACAAGAATTTAGAGTGTCATTTTTGTCATAAAACTTGGCACATTGAGAAATACTGTTTTAAGTGGAAAAAAGAGAACAAAGACAAGAAGGGCAAATAGAGAGAAAATGATCATGATGATGATGATCGTGTCACTATTGCTACAGATGGTGATCTTGTTCTTCTTCGTGACTTTGAGTCCGTTAATCTTGTATTTGATGAGAGCATGTGGATTATTGATAGTTGTGCTACATTGCGTGTTACACCTAGGAAGGAGTTCTTCACATCTTACACTTCTGGTGATTTTGGAGTCTTGAAGATGGGTAATGATGGTGAGTCTAAAGTGATTGGTATTGGTGATGTTTGCCTGCAAACCAACATGGGAGTGCAGTTGTTGCTTAAAGGAGTCAAACATGCTCCGGATGTCCGTTTTAATTTAATCTTTGTGCAGTTGCTTGATGATTGTGGTTGTGACAATCAATTTGGTTCTAGTAAATGGAAGCTCACTAAAGGTAACTTGGTTATGGCCAGAGGGGAGAAACAATCTAAATTGTACTAGACTAAAGCTTTGGTTGCTAAAGACAGTGTGAATGCTATGTATATGGAGGCATCTTTGTGGCACCGGAGGCTTGGTCATATAAGTGAGAAAGGGCTTAATTGCTTAGCTAAAAAGGATGTGCTTGTGGGATTGAGGAATGTAGAATTGGAGAAATGTTCTCATTGCATGGCTGGTAAACAAACCAGAGTATCTTTTAAGAAGCATCCTCCCTCAAGGAAGTCAGAATTGCTTGAATTGGCTCGCAAAAAGGAATGCCCGGATAACATCAAATATCAAAATGAGTTATATTATGTGTCAAAAAATTTAGATGATTCAAATCAACATTCAGGGAAAAAATGATTATAAATGATGGTTACTTACTCCTAAGGTTTCCATAGACGACCTATATGCTTCAGCTAGAAAATTCTGTATTATAAAAAGATTGTGTGTGAATCAAGTACTTAAAAGCTATATTGACTAAAAGCTATAAATGCCAAAATTCTATTAAAAATTCATATCCCATAAAACTTTATTGACTCCTTACCCAAGGTGGGGCAAAAAGAAACGAGAAGTTTATAATTAGCATTTCGAGCAACATTGAGATGTCAAAAATATTCGTATCTGCGGGTATCTGTGGATAAAACCCGCAATGGGTAGGAAACGAATATTAAAAATGGATATCCGCCACCCGTGGGTACGGGTATTTGTGATACCCGCATGTTAATGGGGCGAGCATGGATATCATAGTATCCGTATCCGTGGATACCCGTACCTGCTAAACTTTAATTCACAAAAATACCCTTATATATATATATTAGTAAAAAACATGATTATTTTTACTAATATATATATATATATATATATATATATTAAAGAATTTCCATTTTGTTGAATGTCATTTTATATTTATTTTTATAATTATTTGGACTTGTATGGACTTGAGTTTTTTTGAACTTTATTTAAAATTTATGATAGTGATGTATTTTATTTTATTTTATTTGAATTTATGATTTAATATTTATTTTTTAAATAATTTTGTAAATGCCTGTGGGTACCCGTGGATATGAAAAAGATAGACGGGTACCCGCATAACGAATATCGGACGGATATAGGTACGGGTACGGGGTGGATATTTATCCAACGGGTAGGGTACGAGGGAGCTACTACCCGTACCCTACCCACCCTGTTGACATCCCTAATTGTGATACATAATCTATTTTCTTCTTTCCTTTTCTTTATTTACAGAATGGAAGAGTAAGTACAACGGACTCGATTTATAGGAGCATAATAGTTGAATTTTTTTATCTTGAACAATTCTTGTCACAGACTTATTATCAAAGCATAAAATTCTAGATCTCAAGAATAGAATTGAAGCATCAATAGTGATTGGAAGTGAAAGATGAACAAAAAAGATGGAAAATCTACCTAGAGGATTATCTTCGGATTTCATACAAGAAGAACTTGATGAACCTTTCCAATTTAAAGAACCCATGACAAGGATAAGGAGCAAGAGATTGGAAGAACAAATATATTCAAAGCTCATGATTCTACAAGCAACTAAAAATTTAAAGGATACGAAGATCATGGTTTGGAGCACATTTGAAGAGTACTTTTTGGAGAAATTAGTTTATGTTTTTGGACTTTGGACTTTTTTTTTCTTAGAAATTAGTTTATGTTTTTATGTTTTTGAGTTTTGGGTTTCTTTTAAAAATTAGTTATGTTTTTATATTTTTGGGCTTGAGATTTCTTTTAGGGTTTATGCTTTGATTTTCTATTCTATCTCTACATCGGAGCAATTAAAGGTAGCTATGAAGGAAATATTTGTGCCTCCTTATTATAAAAAGGAGATCTTTAATACATTGCACAAACTTACTCAAGGAGATAGGAATGTTGAAGACTATGTCCAAGAGATGGAGGTCACTTTGATGAAAGCTGACGTAGAAGAAACATCTATGACTGCAATGTAGATTTTTGAATGGATTAAATAATAAGGAGATTCAAGATGTGGTGGAAATGCACAATTATGAGACTTTGGAGGATCTTATTCACGAGCCACCAATGTGAAACAACAACTCAAGAGAAGAAGTTCCTACAAGAATTCATCCACCTCATGGAGGCATAAGGAGAAATCTAAGAAGGAGGGAACTACTTCTACCATTCCTAAATCAAAGGAGAATGAGTCATCAAGGGGTAAAGTAACTTCTCAATCTAATAATGATTCTTCACGTTCTAGCTGAAAAAAATGTTTTAAATGTCTGGGTAGAGGACATATAACACCTAAATGTCCCAATAGGATAACTATGATGTTGTTGGAGTATGGGAATGTAACACCCCAACTAAAACCCGATACTACTAGATGTTCTTTACTTGTCTAATGTATCATTTACTTATGTAAGGAAAATTTATTTGTATTCATTTAATAAATACCAAACAAAAAAATAATAATACATCACTCGAATGTATCATCTGTTAGAAATACATGATATTTATGCGAATAAAATGTTATCATACATATAAGTGTTTGTAATAGAAGTTTGTTTATACTTTTACAACCAACTAAAGATACTTCTTAGTTTGAAATACATCACAAACAAGTCACACTATATTAGTTGTAGCTTTAACAGAATCCAAAGTTACATTAAATCTAAAACTTCATCATAACATTTCAAACTATGGTCATTTGAATAAACTTTCAATTGAATGAAACATTTTTACAAAAGTTTAAATCTTCATAATTTCATAACTAACCATGCCAAAAATATCAAAATAAAATTAATCAATAAAATATTCATTTCCGTATGTTTTAAATTTAGGATATTAAAATCCTCATTATTAATCTTTTAATAATCATATTTGTATAATTCCGAGTTTCAACTCATCAGTATATTCATCTCATATTCTTTATTTATATACTTTGGGTTCTAAACACTGCCATTAGACTTTTCCGAATCATAATGATTTTATGCCAATATCGATAGTGCCAGCAGGCTAAACGTTCTCACAAATACAACGTGTACGTTATTCCACCTTCCTGGTCTTACAATATAGTCAAGAGGACGGTTGAGAATAAAGTGCGAGGCCTGTGAATTTTTGAATACCCGGGTAATTGTGTACGTCAATCCAGGGTATCTATATCACCACCCTCCATTCTCCTAAGTCTATCAGACCTTTCTCTGGACTCTATATCTAGTGTATCTTTGTACTATCATACAATCCTTTTTATTCTTTATTTATGTACTTTAATTTATAATCATCCTTTCACATTATCTTTATAATTCTTGAGACATTCACAAAATTTTGGCAGCATAACAACTGCGTTTCTAATTTTTCACCATTTTCAAAATAGTAAAACAACCAAGTTAAATAGAATTTAGAATCAATAACCAAGCATAAATCATTCTTTCACAATAAGTTTACAAAAAATTAATCAAAATAGTAATCATAATTAAAACATAATTTTCGTATAAAATTTTATAAGTAAAATAGCAAACTTGTTTTATTTATATGTTTTTGTGTAAAACTTTAAATAAGATGATTCTTGAACTTAACCCTAGGTTTTCATACCTAAGGAGTCCACTTTTCAACTCAAAATTTCAAGATAATGTATAAAAAATTTCATAATCAAGAAGGCAAATTGTATACTTAAAGAAAACTTGTTAAGATAAAGACTTAGAGATTTGAGATTGATCCCCAATACCTTGGAGATGCTAGTTATACTCTAAGATGGAAATGAAGACCTCAAGGTGTTGGATTCTCTCTCCTACTTCAATTTTTTCACAAGAGTTTAGACCTCTCCTTTTCTATTGTTTTGGATTTTGTGAAGAAGATGTGTGAAGTGAAGTCCTATTTATAGGAAAAAATCTTGGACAAAGGGATACGGATGTATTGATGGTAGATTTATGAGATTCCTTAGTGAGGATAAGTTTATTTGGACCATATAGAAAAGCTTGGTCGAAATTCCCATTGTAGGAAACTTCATGGTAGTTGCAAGAAGACTTGTTGACTTTCTAGAAGACTTGTTTTTACTCCAAAGTGTAAAATTCATCTCTTACCACACATCTCTATTTGTAAATCCCAACAGTGAAAATAAAGACCTATGTCTCTAGAACATCTCGATCAAATATGAGCTCAATCCAACGGTTAATAAAACTAAAATCAAAGTTTTACTAAAATAACATGAAATAGGACGTAAGTGACGTCAGTTCATCTTGTGAAAATTATTTCTTTGACCACATATCTCTAAATATAAATCCAAACGGTCAACCTTAAGTACTATGTCTTAAGAACTTTGTATAAAAATTTCATCCCAATCCAACGGTTAACGAAGCGGGAATAAAATGTTTACCAAGGTAACTCATAATTGGACAACATGTAGAGACCTAACTTTTACACTAAAGTGCGGAAGTTACTTATCCTTGTATACACCTCCAATTCAAAATCCCACCAGTCATATTGAAGACCTATGTTCTAAGAATGCTCTATAAAAATTTCAGCCTAATCCAATGGTTAATGAAGCCTTAATCACAATTTTACTTAGCCAATTCCAAAATAAGTAGTTAGCACAAAAAAAAAATCATTTACATTATATAAATCCCTTTATCAATTTACTTATGAAATCATAAAATTACTTCATAATATATATTTAAACAAGAAAGTTAAATATAATTAATATAAAATACAGAGTGTTACAAGGAGTACACTAGTGAGTATTCCGTTGGTGAATCATCTGAATCATCTAGAAGTGATGAGGAGCACAAGTAGTATGCAGTACCACCTTTAGAAGGAGATCTTTTGATGGTTAGGAGGATTTTGGGTAGTATGAATAAGGAGGAAGATTAGACCTAAGGAAGGAATATTTTCCATTTTAGATGTATAGTAATGAGAAAGGTGTGTTCGCTCATTATTAATAGAGGAAGTTGTACAAATGTAGCAAGTAAATGACTAGTGGAGAAGCTTGATTTGGTTACATCTATACATCCTAGTCCTTATGCTTTGCAATGGTTCAGTGAGGATGGAGAATTGATTGTGGATAAGCAGGTGAATATTACTTTGCAATGGTTGAGTTTGAATAGAGAATCGGTTTGGTGACATTTGAATCATCATTGTTCTTATGGGCTTGAACATTAATCTTCAATTGAAGAGAGGAGTATCATATCAGTGCCAGGTATGTGCCACATCAGCTTGTTATTCCACGCCAACTTAAGTGATGGGTGAACTTTCCATGTTTGGGCCCAGATCTAGTGGCATTTTTTTTATTTTAGGAAAATTAGAATGGGTTTTAGGAAGAGGGGATCTGATGTGACCACGTCCCTCTTCTTTATCCACTTTACATTTTACATTTTTGAACAACCCTCTCTCTCCTAGCATTAGAGTTTTACGTTTTCAGAAACAGACCACACTCTCCTCTCCTCTCTTCTCCTTTTAGCTTCGTTTTCTGCACTTGCACAACACCCACTTATGGTTTTTCACATTTTCTGTATTGAGACAGCTAGCTTCACGTTTTCAATTCATTGCCTCCTCTGGTTCACATTTCTCTTCTATTTTCTTCATTTGAATAATGCATTTTTGTTTTCATTTGCGTTCTAGTCGAAATCCATGAAGAACTAATTCTATGTATTGATTCCTAGAAGATAATTAAATGAAATCTCGAGGTTCTTGTTTTGTTTGGTTTAGTTCTATTTATTCTTCATCTTGAATCTGTCTTTGTTTTTAATCAATGAACTATTATGTTTGTGCTTAATGTACAAAGTGGGTATTTGTGTTCTAGGAAGTGTTCATGCTTAACTAATGTAGCTTGTAGTTATTAACACTGACACATATTCATGGATGTGTGCATTGCTTAATTACATATTGAAACTTGCTTTTAATCTTCACTTAATTGATTAATCTTAGGTATCATGGGATTCAACAGAACTAATTAATTTTGTGACTTGCGATTGGTCAATTTTCATTCAAATTCAAGGAGTCAATACTGCTTTATTCACTATTTTATTCAATTATATTTTGTCGTTGTTATTTTCTTGAATTGCGTTTTAAAACTACCAAACCCCTCTCTCCCCAGAACTACATTTTAATTTGTTTATTTGATTAGGTACGAAACTGATCATTGACGCAAATATTTGTAAGTGAAAATAGTAGAAAAAGTTCATTACATTCTGTGTACCCTAAGGTTAGACAAATTTTAATACATAAAACACTAATTGAGTCTCGTAACTCAGAGACTAAAAGTGTGCAATCAAAGCTCAAATAAGATAGTAAATATCATAGAGAGATTTAAGTAAACTTTATTAATATTGAACAAGTCGAATAACAATTGAGAGAAAGAATAAACATTTGCATTAAAACTAAAATAATATTTATCCAAATGAAACCAAACTATGGACATGAGATAATAGAGAATATAAGTTTGTTAGGTTACCTAATACACTATGAGTGCTTTAGTAAAATGAAAATGTGTATGAGGATGGGACAAAGATGGATGTGTACATACCACTCTTCATTCTCATACAATTATAAGGAAACTTCTAAATAGTGACCCCTTTTAGTGACTAGTAGTGATTAGTAACTATAATAACCAATTTAGATACTAATTTACAAAACTAAAAATTATTGTTTACTAAAATAGTCACTAATATGAATAAAAAATTATAATTAGTCACTAAATTGATCTTTAAAAAATCAGCACCCATGGTTTTGGCTACCAAAAGAAATTGGTCACTAAAAATTAGTTACCTAGGTTTAAGCTACCAAAATGATTAAGTTTCTAAATTGGTCTCTAATTAATTAGTGACCAATTATAATTTTTTATTTAGAATAGTGACTATTTTAGTAACCAATAATTTTTAATTTTATAAATTGGTATCTAAATTAGTCACTATAGTGACTAATTATTTTTTGTTTCTAAAATTAGTTTCTAATTGAGGATTTTCTTGTAGTGTACCCAATTTAAAATTGCGTATTACTAATATTCACACCCGGAAGATATACTTCTCAAAATTAGAACGATTTCAGACAATATATCATCCTTAGAGGAGGAGATGATTTATTTTGTTCTTACGAGCTAAGTGTTGTATAGCCATCAATCTTTAGCTTTCATTCAGGTTTATGAAAATATAAGTTTCATTCAAGTTACTAATAGTTGCAAGAAAGCATCTAGATATGGATAATAGGAATGAGTACGAGGATGGACATATCCAACCATAATACCCGTCCCCTCCATATTTCCATTATATATATATATATATATATATATATATATATATATATATGTATGTATATGTATATGTGTAT
>Ga0214544_1012069_pt1 | contig 11505 bp, 10 predicted proteins | sample CNSS3metaG_FD_160074 | JGI IMG/M metagenome (GOLD analysis project Ga0214544, IMG submission 160074) | Root nodule microbial communities from cowpea collected in UCLA plant growth center, Los Angeles, California, USA - CNSS3 | ecosystem: Host-associated > Plants > Roots > Nodule | place: USA...
ATATATATATATATATATATATATATATATATATATATATATATATATATATATATATATATATCGTTCAAACAACACTTTTTTTACAACAACCTTCCGTATCCTTCCATCGTATCAATTATGCTATCACGTATGTGCTATGTGTCTTTGTTATAAAATATTATATAAATTTATTGCATAAGCATAATTCCTCTCAGCAGAAAACAACCTTACAATCACCAAGTTGGATCTAAATTGCGAGCAAGTATTGAACCCAAGCAGATGAACCCAAGTGAAAGAATGGCCATAAACTTCATTTATCCATTCGTGTCCTCTAACAATGTATTTCTGTCGTTTCTGTGTGTGTGGGTGTCTCTTGTTGCCCACAAAATTGTACCTTGATATTTTGCTTTGAAGGTTTTGTACTCTGAAAAATAAATGTTTTCTTTGAAAAGTGTAGAATTTGAGTGAATTTTATTGTCCACTGATGTAAGTGGAAAGCCCATAACCTGGTCCACTTTGGACTCAAGGTTCAGATCCAACCATCAATCTATACATATATAGAAGAAAAATAAGAGAGACAGAAAAATAAAAGCACCAATCACAACCATTCATTGCATGAGAGGCTATCCATAATCTCATCCTCACTTACGCTCATCAGTCACAGCCACACATCCATGTTGCCTCCTCTTGCTTCCCTATTAAACTTTACAACACATAACAACATGAAACCTCATTCTACTCTACTGCTTCACTTCTGCTCCACAAAATCCACTGCTCAAACATGGCTTCGGCTACTCTCTCTGTAGCCAAACCAGCTCTTCAGGTTCATCATCTTATCCATTTTCATGCATCCTTACAAACAAACTTGTGTTACTTATTTTGCCATGTTTTGTAAGGTTAAGGTTGTTGTTGTTTATGATAGTTTTTCATTCCTTTGTCTATTCAGGCAAATGGGAAAGGCTTCTCTGAGTTCTCTGGCCTTCGCAGCTCATCAAACCACCTTCCCTTTTCCAGAAAAGCTTCTGAGGATTTCCATTCTGTCATTGCCTTCCAGACTTATGCAGTAAGTTCCTTACTCTACTGCATTAATCAATGTCAAATTTTACTGTAAAGTAAAAATACTAGGTAATTGGATATAGACATACAACATGTACAAGAAATTATCTCATATATATAGTTAGACAAATAGATATACTTCCTGAACTATGTACCAAAACCAAATTTTTCAGATGGTACATGCGAAAGTCCTTTAGTTTATGATTTGACTTTTCTAGCAGCTGCTATACCACATTAATCATAATGCGTCTGAACCAAAAACACACACCCAATTCGTGATCATCATTCTGTAAGAGTTCTTGCTTTGAATTATATCAGAGTATGAACTAGGCCTTTCAGCATCTGAGCATAGAAAGAAACGAGGAAAGAAAACACCAGGGTGATATGAAAGAGTTAACTAGAAAGGAAAAGGTGTGTGATGATGAGTTTAACAATGTTGGTATTATGTGTACTTTTGAAGGTTGGAAGCAGTGGAGGATACAAGAAGGGTGTGGTGGAAGCAAAACTGAAGGTTGCCATAAACGGGTTTGGAAGGATCGGAAGGAACTTCTTGAGATGCTGGCACGGTCGTAAAGAGTCCCCTCTTGATGTCATTGCCATCAACGACACCGGTGGTGTCAAACAAGCCTCTCACCTCCTCAAGTATGATTCCATCCTCGGAACCTTCGATGCTGATGTCAAGCCTGTGGGCAATGATATAATCTCCGTTGATGGAAAAGAAATCAAAGTCGTCTCTGACCGCAACCCTGCCAACCTTCCCTGGAAGTAAGCTTCTTGTTCAGTTTCATGCAATTAGAGTCTCTTTAAGAAAGAACTTTTCACAGTTTCAAGTAGAGAAGGTGTGAAAATTCTTTCTGGTTTGCATCCAAACATGTTCCTAGGAAAGTGGTTTTTGTGAGGAGAAGAGAGTAACATGTGAAGATGAGTGTGTGGTTTTATTGCAGGGAGTTGGGGATAGACTTGGTGATTGAAGGAACTGGGGTGTTCGTAGACAGAGAAGGTGCTGGGAAACACATTCAAGCAGGAGCTAAGAAAGTGCTCATCACAGCACCTGGTAAAGGAGACATCCCCACCTACGTGGTCGGTGTCAATGAATTTGATTACAGCGCAGATGAACCCATCATCAGCAATGCCTCTTGCACCACTAACTGTCTTGCACCCTTTGTGAAGGTCCTCGACCAGAAATTCGGTAATGTTCTTGTGACCACATTTTCTGTCACATTCATTCCTCGTTTGAAAACAAAACATCCTGGTTTTACATGTTTTGAAATCCATGGCAGGTATCATCAAGGGAACCATGACCACCACTCACTCCTACACCGGAGACCAGAGGCTTCTCGACGCGAGCCACCGTGACCTGAGGCGTGCTAGGGCCGCAGCTCTGAACATTGTGCCCACTTCAACCGGAGCAGCAAAGGCGGTGGCGCTTGTGCTGCCAACCCTGAAAGGGAAACTGAACGGCATTGCACTGCGTGTGCCAACCCCAAATGTGTCAGTGGTGGACCTTGTTGTTCAGGTTTCAAAGAAGACCTTTGCAGAAGAAGTGAATGCAGCGTTCAGAGAGAGTGCAGAGAAGGAGCTGAAGGGAATCCTCTCAGTGTGTGATGAGCCTCTTGTTTCTGTTGACTTCAGGTGCACTGATGTGTCCTCAACCGTTGACTCCTCGTTGACCATGGTGATGGGAGATGACATGGTGAAGGTGATTGCCTGGTATGACAACGAGTGGGGCTACTCTCAAAGGGTTGTGGATTTGGCTGACATTGTTGCCAACAAATGGAAGTGATGATCGAAGCTCATTGCTATTTTATTATGCACCATGCATGCCATTGTAATTTTGTATGCTACTACTACAACACTCGTTGCTTCATTCCTTCTAAACACCTACTGAGAAACACAACCATCAATTTTCTCTGCCTTCTCATTGTGCAATAAAATTCTTACTTTCAAATCTCAATCTTCAAACATTATTTTTCTTTGCTTAAAACAGAGATTGCATAATAAGAGGGTTTTTTACAATTCTCGTGGAATTTACTTTTGAAATTCCAAAGTTGGTGCAAGTTTTATAACATTTACCCATATAGGGAAAGTTGTTGAGAAATGGTATGACTAAATTATAAAGAAGTCGTGTTAATTTAATTTGAAGTGGTGCCAAGAAAAACAAGACTTACCTATAAAAAAATAAAGTTGCATTATAGTCACACGACTTTAATTAAATTAATAATCTGTTTAAACAAATCCTATCAATATAACACAATTTTAATTTTGGATTTTTTATGAAGAAGTTGTCTCAAAGCACAACTTCAATGATTTTTTTTTATTGTTTTAAATTTTTTTTTTCACATTCTCAATTGTTACTATCAAATTTTTTTAAAAATTAAAAATTTAGTAGAGTAATTGATAGGAGAATGAAGTAAATATGCACATGAAGAAAATAAAAAGATTTCTTAATAAAAAGTACATGAAATGAAACATCTTAATAATTAGTAGATGACATATATTAAAATTAAAGTAAACAAAGTTTATGCAATGCAGTGATAAGAGTTAAACAAAATGAAAATTCAGTGTCTATTAGTTTGTTCTGGTATAACCAATACTTGTACAAAACAAAAATTTCTTTGGTTTATTCAGAATTGACTAGTTCAATTCATTCTGGATACGACTTGTACTTGGTCTTCCTAATTGTTTGCATTGTAGGTGGGAGTCAGGAATTAAATTTGGACCAATATAAATAAACCAATAATCTTTATTTTGAACATGCTGAAATTACACCTCATAAGCCTTGAAAATATTTTGGAGGCTATATAGACAGGATCCACAAATTTCACAAGTTGTAAATATAGGGATGAGCAAACAACCATTACATGAGGGCAAGGTAGATGAAGAGCTTGAAACTCCCTACAATCACACCACCAATCATTTAACTTAACAATGTATGACATTGGGTGGCGTCCAAGTTGGGGAGTGGAAATCTTCTAAACATCGAAGACTGAATTCTACCGATTATACCTCTAGACACAGCACACGACAGATTATTGTTCATTTTTTCTTAATAACACATAAATATCCTCTAGATATTGGTGGCTAACTCGTAGCACGCATTCAATATTTGTCCCACATTCCACGAACCTTTCTTTGGTTCTTTCACAAACACTTTTAACAAGAGCACAAATTGGTAATGATATTGCTCTCCTCATAACGGAGCTCATACATTCGGCTAAATTATTGTCATGTGGTCATATCTTTTTCCTCCATTGTATGCTTGGGTCCACTTTTCCAATGGTAGTTTGTTTATCCAAGAAGTTGCTTGTTGAAATTCGATTCTCATAGCATATATCTTCACTTGAAGTGTGGGTTGTTTCATTTCGCAACCTGACAAATTCAATATTAGAAAATAACAATGTTTATCATATTTGAAAATTGAAAATAATTAACCTCTTAAAATTTTAGATCAATGATATTAGTCATCATCCTTAAAATTTTTGTTCTAATTTTAAACTAATTGTAACACTAAACCAAAATATTTAAGAAAAATGTGAATTTTAACAAAAAAATCATTATAACATTCATATAAAAATTAAATTTTGTCTCAATTTGGAAATGGACGAAATTTTTCCATTTAAAAAAAATGGGATTAAATTGAACAAAAATAATAAACATAGGGACCAAATTTAATGTAAAACATTGACTTTGACATGTGGCACATTACTGGGTTAACATGTGGACATTTTTTTCAAAAATTAAAAAAAATAAAAAAAACCAAAAAAACCATGAAATGACATGTGGTCGTCACTATTCATTACCGTTAACTATTTAAGCGGCGTTAGCAACAAAAGACCAAATTGAACAAATGAAAATTAGAATCTAATTGAACAAAAAAAAAATATTAGGACTGAATTGACAATTGAACGAAAATAGTAGAGCTGTCAAAACGGGTAACCCTGCCCGACCCGGCTCGACCCACCACGAGTTGAGGATTTAGTGAGTCAACCCAACCCGGCTCACTTTTTAGCGAGCCAAAAAAATTCTAACCCAGCCCGGCCCACCACGGGTTGACGGGTTAAACGGTTTGGCTCACGGGTTCACTTAATTAAAAAAATATTATTTTTTTATTTTTTTTCAGTCAAAACTAAATTGCAATTCTAATTAAAATCTAAATAAACTTTAATACAATCCAAATACAAACCAAAATAAAAAAAAATACAAATTATTTATGTGTTGGATAAAAAAACAACCTAACATGACCCAAACGTAAAGTCCAACTTAATAAAAAAAATAAAAAAAATTTGTGTAACCCTTTTATCTGCGGGTTGGTGAGCTAACCCGGCTCACCACGGGTTCAACCCGGATGAGCCGGGTCAAAAATTAACTCGTATTGAAATTTATAAAAAAATTTCAACCTAACCCGACCCGAACCCGTGGTGAGCCGGATTGACTGGCGAGTTCCAATCCATTTTTACAGCTCTAGAAAATAGGAATCAAATGTGTATTTTAATCATAAAAGAATAACATGAAAAATAAATAACAAAAGGTAATTCTTGAAAATCCAAGCTTTCTAAAATAATTATTCATCTACATCAACAGTTTTAGGGTTTCAGATACTTGAAACAAACTTAAGAACGAAGTTTTTTTATTTACTAATAAAACAATTTATGTTAACATGTATAATAACTTTATTTAAAATTTATTTTTAAGTTTTTTTATGCAAAATTATTTATTTATTTGTCTTAATTAATTTCATTCAACATTTCTTTTTCAATAATACTAAAACTAATATATTTAATCGTTGTTGAAACATTATTAATCTTAAATACATTTTGATTATCTCTAGTTTTAAAAAAATTCTTTCGACTAAACCAACTGTTACTATAACATTAAATATATATATATATATATATATATATATATACATATATATATATATATATATATATATATATATATATATATATATATATATATATATATATATATATATTTGAAAAATTAAGATTGGCAATTTGTTTATCATTTTTCAATTCTATAATTTTTTTTAAGATATTTAATTTTGTAAATAAATTTAACTCATCAAGAGCCAATAAATTATAAAGTTTCAAAAAAAAATCAAGGTTTAAGCATTTTGTCAAGTATCTAGAATATATAACCTTTAGAAAATCTATTCGCAACCATTCATAGTATTTTAATTATATTTATTTTAGATATGTCAAAGTGAGCCAACCTGACTCACATGGGTTGGTTCACCACGAGCCGGATTGAAAATGAGCGAACCCAACCCAACTTACTTTATGGTGAGTCAGAAATTTTGCAACCCAGCTCAACCCACCACGGGTTAGTGGGTTAAGTAGGTTGACTCACTAACCCATATAAAAAAAATTATTTATTTATTTATTTTAAAGTATTCAAATATTTAAATAATTTTTAAGCAACTCATGAGATGATAATCACAATAAAATCAAGAACTAATGTCTTCATCATGCTCACCACCAATATATGATGAATTGTTTCCAAGAAAGTATCTATATAGTCCAAGAAAACATGACTAATATTATACATTTTTCTATCATGCTATTCAACAAAATATAAATAAAAAAAGTACACATTTTTGTCATGCTAGGTTAGAAAAAATTTGTTTATAAGACGGTTACTTGAGTAATTTATTATAAATATTATAGTTAAAGATTAAAGTATCAATATATAAGTTGACAATCAAAATAATTAAACATTCAAACTATTCAAATATTATTGAGCAACATTCTAGTATTTAAAAATATAAAATTGTGAACATATATAATTAGGAATAATAGATAATTACTAAGAAAAATTAAATAAAATTATAAAAATTTTGGTGGGTTAAGTGGGTCAACCTACCTTCAACCTGTTTAACCCGTGGGTTAAGTGAGTTAGGTTGAATTCAACTCACTTTTGAAAAAATTAAATTTTTCTTACTCCAACCTGACTCGAACCCATGGTGAACCAGGTTGGCTCACAGGTTAAAACCCATTTTGACATCATTGTTTTATTTTCAAACATAATTTTACGATTAATTTAACATAAGTGTATTTGTACACCTAAAGCGAGTGCTTGTTGTGACCTTAATCGACTTTTTTCTGTCTACTCCTTTTAATAATACAATTTTATATTAAAATAATAATAATAACAATAATAATTATTATTCTAACGGTAATAGTAAATAATAAATATAAATAAATTTTAAAATTATGGTGGTAGGCTTCTCCAACTATAATGGTTTTTTCTTCTTGCAACCCCATAATTACTATATGTACCTTCATTACAAGAAAATGTTTCATTATTAACTAATTTTAGTAATAAAAATTTTGTTAGTCACTATAGTGACTAATTTAGATACCAATTTAAAAAATAAAAAATTATTGGTTACTAAAATAGTCACTATTATGAATAAAAAATTATAATTGGTCTCTAAAATGGTTTCTAAAATTTAGCTAGCAAGGTTTTACCTATCAAAGGAAATTAATCACTAAACATTAGTTACCAAGGTTTTTGCTACTAGAGGAATCGATTTCTAAATTAGTCTCTAATTAACTAGTGATCAATTATAATTTTTTATTCATAATAGTGATTATTTTAGTAATCAATAATTATTTATTTTGTAAATTGGTAATTAAATTGGTTATAATGACCGGTAACTTTTAATTATTAAAATTGGTTGATAATGAAACATGTTATTATAATGCTTTTACTGACATAAAAAGACTAAAATATCCTTCTTTTAGACACTGTTATACCGCTACTTTTATCATCACTATAACTATCACCATTGTCTTTATTGCCACCATTATCCTCACTACCACCATCACCATTGATGCCTCCAACTATACTTTCGTTCTCCATTTACATTATACTCTTTCAAAAGAGGAAGAAGAGACGTCCTTCCGGAAAATTCCTTTCGAAATGTATTTCATATGTGTTGAAAAACTTGTTAAATGTTGTTATAGAAATCATAGACATGTCATATGTTTTGGAGACTTTGTTCAGAAAAGTTTGTTCCAGAAGATATCATATACATTCCTAGAAACTAATTCTAAAAATTGTCCTAAAATACTCATTCCGAAATGCATTTTTTGCGTTCCAAGAATAATATTATAAAAATTCTGTTTCGGAAATGTTATTTTGAAAATCATATTCTGAAAATTACAAAAAACTTATTTCAGAATATTTTCAAAACAGACATCCATAGGTAACCTTTATGAAGAATAAAATAATTATTTTAAAAGCTATAGGTGCAATTAGAAAATATGGAGGTGTAGGAAGAAGAAACTTTGTTAACGGAAAGAGATATGAAATGAGATATTCCATTATCAAAAAATTTCTACAAAACAATGCCCAAAGGATCATTCACTTCAATCTGATTGGCTATATTTCGGAAAGGACCCACTCCTTATTATTAGCAGGGATGACAAATAAACTTTCCTTTGTGTGTTTATTCAAACATTTTCTTGTTTTGAAAGAAAATTCTTGTATTTATTGGGTATAGGTATGGGTAATACCCGATTTTTTTATTGGGTATAGCAATAAGGATGAGTATGTATATATTTGTCCCGTCCCTATTCTTATACACACCCAAATACTTGTCCCTTCCCTCATCCATGTCCCCGTTTAAAGTACTCATAATTTATTAGGTAAACCTTTTTTTTTTCTTTTAGTTACACACTTTTTTCTCTCTTCTCTAATTGTTTCGCATAGCATGAAATGAATTAACATCTCTAAAATATTTTTCTCTTATTAAAACCTTTGTGGAGTTAGGTTCAAATGATATATGCAAATTAAATATTTTTTGTGTTTTATATTTAAATATTTCTACTCTTTTTTAATATTTTTATTTATTGTTTTTTTTTTCACATGAAAATGTTTAACTCTAACTTTAAGTGTTCAATGGCATAAATCCTTTATTTACTAGGTAATATACGAAAAGCTTCATTACTCGAATGATCTCTACTTTGGTGGGAGTGTGTCAACTTGGTTCCTCCAGATTTAAATGAGTTTCAAGTATGTCCCTACTTTTGAAAAAGTATTTCGATTAGGTCCATTTAAAAAAAAAAAATACTAATGATGTTAATCTGTGGTTTTTTCTTGTAAAAATTTTTGTTGTTACATGTTAGGTCTCTAGTGTGACACGTTGTCTTCATTTTAATTTAGTCTCTATATATGTCCAGATTCAATTTAGTCCTTATCCATGATTCTTTAATTTAATTTTGTCCTAATTTCTTTTCAAAATAGAGCAATGTTGTCTCTCTCCAAATTTATTATTTGTATAAATGTTACTGATATTTTTTATTAAATATGACTTTTTAACAAATTACGTTATTATTTTTATAAATGTTATATTAATATTTTTTTTATTAAAAATGACTTTTTAACTTTTACATTATTGTATATTATTAATGCATGTTTTGTTAATCATTTTGAAATTAGAACAATACTGACTCTCTTAACTTTGAGACCAAATTTATTATTTATATAAATGTTATATTGATATTTTTTATTAAAATAACTTTTTAACATATCACATTATTGTTATTACTAACCCATTTTTTGTTAATCATTTCTTTTACCACTAAATTTTAATATAAATATAAGTACTTAACTTTGTGTGTGTGTGTATATATATATATATATATATATATATATATATATATATATATATATACTTTATTAGTTTTAATCTTATAAAAAAACATGAATTAAAAAAACATATTTTAATTATTAAAAAATTTGGGACAAAATGGAATCAAAGAGATATATTTAGGGACTAAATTGGATCAAGGAGACATATACATTAACTAATTGAAATCATGACAATGACACTTGGTAGAGACACTAACACATGACATTGCGTAGTCATGTGGCATTGACGGTACCTATAAGACCCAGAAAAATTAATTAAATAAATAAATAAATTTATTTAATAAATACGAGAGCGGGAATCCCTAATTTAATTAATGCGGAGAGAGAAGACAAGGAAAAATACTAGTTCAAGTAATTGAAAGTATTTGTAGTGTTAAGAGGACTTAGGTTTGAGTCTTGTGTTTGTCAGTTGTGTGTTATTTTAATTGGGTATTATTTTAATAATATGTTTGACCATGATGAGTGATAATATAGTCCTAGATGTATAGGAATTATCATGAAACTTGAATTGGTTGAATTGATTGTGCACTTGCTTGAAATTAAATGGTTGTGTGTTTAAATCTTGGTTGAGACAAAATAAGCTTCTTTTTGGCCAAATTTCTTTTTGGCATGAATGTGACGGAGCAGAAAACCTAGCCCTATAAGAGGACTCCTGGAAGGGGTTGGAAAACCATATTAAATGGCCATTGATTAATCATTAATCACTTTTTTTAATGTGAATTTGTTTTACTCTTTATGAGCATAAAAACTAAGGTTGTAGAGTGAGGATAATAGTGAAATTAGAGAGACAAAGTGTCCTTTTGGTACAAGCAATCTATTGGCACTCTGAAAATAGAGAGTTGAGAGGAAATTGGGAAGCACATTGGAGAAGGAAATTAGAAGAAGTCAAGGATCAAGGTTTTGGAAATTTGAGCAAGGAGTCTAGGTCAGGGGAGTTGTGCTGATTGTTTTAATTTTATTATAATGTTTTTGTATGGCTTGATGTATGCAGAATGCCTTTTTCATTAATTTTCATGCATTATTTTCAAGTTTCTGGAAATTTTCGAGAAATCGCTTGGCGGCTTTGAAGACCCGCCAGGCGATGCATGAGAGTTGGACCATTTTTTTGGGTTTTTTGTGATGAACCGCTTGGTAGTAAGGGTAACTCCGCCAGGTGACGTGAACACTATGCAATTACGCTATTTTTCGTAATTTTCGTGTAGTAGGGACCGCCGGACGGTGGTTTCCTATCGCCAGGCACAAAGTCTCTGGTCTTATTTCGTTGGGTGGTAGGATCTAGTTGTTGGGCGACTAAATTTTTTCTTGTTTGCGTAGTTTTCATAAAACTGCTTTTCTCGATTCGTTAACCGTACGATTTAGATGAAATTTTGACAGGTGATTCATAACATGTTGTTCTTCACTTTGAACAGTGGAGATTTGAATTAAATGTCTGCAATTGGAGATATACGTTACTCATGATTGGTTGTTTGAATTCCCTAAGAGTATAATTATTAATGGATGATTAAGTGTGCTTAAGTGTTGGTATAACATTGATTGGTGAATGTATATATATAAATATGTGTTAGAATTTATGCACCAATATTTCACAACCAAGAGGGGGGGTGAATTGGTTTTAACAGATTTTGTTCAGTTTTAGCACTTTGAAATTGTTTTGATAATAACCTTTGCTTTTGAATCAATTGAAATGGTATAGTGTGATGCTTGATGTACGGAGCATTTGTACTATGACAAAATATAGAGGGAAAGAGATAAAGCACACAAAAAAATTATACTGGTTCGATTCTTACGAATCTACATCCAGTTCAT
>Ga0214544_1012072_pt1 | contig 11502 bp, 7 predicted proteins | sample CNSS3metaG_FD_160074 | JGI IMG/M metagenome (GOLD analysis project Ga0214544, IMG submission 160074) | Root nodule microbial communities from cowpea collected in UCLA plant growth center, Los Angeles, California, USA - CNSS3 | ecosystem: Host-associated > Plants > Roots > Nodule | place: USA...
ATATAGCTTTTGCAAGATTCACATTCAACTGCCTCAATTTCTCTATTTTCTAAACTTAAGATTTTATTTTTCAAAACATTTTCTTCTTCAAGAGATTTTTCAAGATTGTCTTGTAATTCTTTAAAATTCTTTTTTAATTTTTTGTGAGCAATATCTAGTTTACTGGATTTAGCAAGCAATTCTTGAAAAGCGTCATAAAGAGAATCATAATCATTTTCATTGTCAGAGGAGCTTACCTCACTGTCAGAGTGATCATTATTGGCCATTAAGCAAAAGTTTGCTTCTTCCTCATCGGATCCTTCAGAGTTGGATGAACTTGAGGCATTATCTTCCCACGCTATGTATGCCTTTTTCTTATAATATTTCTTGTTTTTCTTTTCATCACTTCTTTTTGAATTTGGGCAGTCTGCTTTTACATGACCAGTTTCTCCACATCCATAACATTTAAAGTTTGAGGAGGATCCTTGATTCTCCTTCTTATTGCTCTTGAATTGATTTCTGCCTTTGGCCTTCATGAACTTTGTGAACTTCTTTATCATGAGACTAAGATTCTCATCATCATCAGAATCTTCCTCCTCTTTTTGCTTCTTTCCTTTGACAACTTCAGTTTTGAAAGCAATATTCTTCTTTCTTCCTTGATCTTCTTCATCATTCAATCTTCCCAGTTCAAGCTCGTGCTCTCTCAGTTTTCCAAAGAGAGCCGCCATGGTCATTGTTGCAAGATTCTATGACTCCGTGATGGCCGTCACCTTGGGCTGCCAAGTCCTATTCAAGGATTTAAGAATTTTTATGTTAAGTTCATCAATATCAAAGGTTTTACCTAGCCCACTGAGATGGTTGACGATGTGTGTGAACCGCTTCTGCACATCATAGATGGTTTCTCCTTACTGCATGTGAAACATTTCATATTCTTGAATCAAAGAGTTCTTTCTAGCCCGTTTGACATCATCAGTTCCTTCATGAGTTACTCGAAGGATTTCCCACATCTCGCATGCACTGGTGCAAACAGAAATTCTATAGAACTCATCAAGAGTTAGAGCAGATGGTATGATGTTTCTAGCTTTAACATCATATTGAGCTCGCCTATTTTCATCAGCAGTCCATTGAGCAAAAGACTTTGGTTCCTACACTTCATTAACAACGTTAACAGGAACAAATGGTCCATTCAAAACAGCATCCCAAATACCCCTATCAAATTTTTCTCAATATTTGCATTCTGACTTTCCAGAAAGGGTAGTTTTCACCAGTGAAAAGTGGAGGTCTATTGATAGACGCACCTTCAGCAAAAGTTTGGTTTGACCCTACCATTTTTGAAAAATTTGAATAACTATCAAAGCAAGCTCTGATACCAATTGTTGATATCGCGTAGCGAAATATTTAATCTTTGGTTAAAAACCAAAAGGGGAGGTGAATTGGATTTTTATAACTCTTAACAGGTTTTAAAATTTTTCTCAAAATTTAAATGATTAACTTTAAATGCAAGTGCAGATAAATAAAGAGGTTAAGGGAGGAAGATGCACATTGATATTTATACTGGTTCAGATCAAAAGACCCTACGTCCAATTGTTAATCTCTTAAACAAAGAGATTAACTCAATCACTATAATAATCAGATTACAATAGATTATAAAAGAGTAAGGATTAGAAAACACCTCTCTTGAACAGCCACAAGAGATGAACAAAAAGCTCCCCCTGAATCACACAGAGGATGACCAGCTTTCCTAGCAACAGCGCAACACTCAATCTTCTAAGAACTCACTTAGAAAAAGTTATCATTCACTCACACTAGGCTTTTCAAAGCTATTTTTTAAGAATCTCACAGAGCAACACTTTGCAGTCACAGCACAAGAACTCTGAATCTTAAAAAGGTAGTTTGAAGTTTGGAAACTGAGTTCTATTTAAAGAGGTTTTCGCAGGCTGAGTTAGAAATGAAGAGTTTAGCTGAAACTGCCAAGGATAATCGATTACCAAAAATGGTAATCGATTATTTCAAGTCGTTTTTCAAGAGCCAAGTTATAACTGACAGTGATAATCGATTACCATTCGTGGTAATCGATTATCTTAAGTAGGTTTTGAAAAATAGAATTTTTTGAATTGGTAATTCATTATTATAAGTTGGTAATCGATTACCATACTGATTTTTGCAAAAAATGAGTTTCTCTCATAGGAGTTGCGAGCTGGCTGTTGTTCTAACAATTTTGCACCTAACTAGAAAAAGTTTAAGTCTATTACAATAAGAATCTTTAAACATAAACTATATTATCTTCAATATCTTCAAGTGTTTTCTTCAGCATCTTTATCGTCATCAAAATCTTTTAATCAATCTTTGTCAGCACACCCTTTGCATTGCATAAAATATTCATCTGTGTCTGAATTGTTTGAATTTGCATCCATTGGTGCTGACTGTGATTCATATTATGATTCTAATTCTAATTTCGATGTTGATTCTGAGTTTGACTCTCTAGGTGTTGTACCATATGGTTTTGATGTTACATGATCAGAATGCACTAACCATGTTGTAGGAAGTACATATGCATTTTATTGTTATGCTGAGGTACAGGTTGTGGAATCCATTTTTCCCACCCCTCTGGTTCCCGATATTCAGCCAGCACCCAGCACTCCCGAGTTAAAACCCCTACTAGACAACCTCAAGTATGTATATTTGGAGGATGAACAAAGATTGCTTATGATCATCTCTACCTCCCTAAGTACTGAGCAAGAGCAAAGGTTGTTGGAAGTGCTCAAGAAAGCCATTAGGTGGACATTGGATGACATTGCTAGAATTATCTCATCCACGTGCATGCATAGGATTTTATTAGAGGATGGAGCAAAACCAGTCAGACAACAACAAAGGTGACTAAACCCTATCATTCTAGAGGTTGTGCAGAAGGAGGTGACCAAGTATGTACAAGCCAGGATCATCTATCCTATTTCAGACATTCAGTAGGTTAGTCAAGAAGGAAAAAGAGTTGATTCCAACCAGGGTGCAAAATATTGGAGAGTTTGCATAGACTACAAAAGGCTAAATCAAGAAACCAGGAAAGACCACTTCCCCTTGCCTTTTATTGATCAGATGCTTAAGTGCTTGACAGGTAAATCCCACTACTGCTTTCTTGATGGTTTTCTTGGTTACTTTCAAATCCAAATTGCACGCGAGGATCAAGAGAAACCACATTCACCCGCCCCTTTGGCAGTTTTGCCTATAGGAGGATGCCTTTTGGCCTATGCAATGCCCCTAGCACATTCCAACGGTGCATGCTAAGCATTTTCAATGATTTTCTTGAAAACTGCATAGAGATGTTTATGGATGATTTTACTATTTATAGATCCTCTTTTGATGCATGTTTAAATAGTCTAGACAAAGTTTTGAATATGTGCATCCAATCTAGCCTTGTTCTCAATTTTGAGAAATGTCATTTCATGGTAGAACAGGGCATAGTCTTTGGGCACATCATTTCGAGTAAGGGCATTGAAGTTGACCTGTCAAGATTTTAGCATGCACTTTATTTGGATTCCAGCATGAAGGCCATATAGGGTTTTACAAGCACTTTATTTGGATTCCAGCATGAAGGCCCTTCCACTTTTCAAGTTGTTGCAAAAGGATGTTGACTTCATCTTTGATGAAGGATGCAAAGAGTCTTTCGATTGCCTCAAGAAGGCCCTGACCACCACTCCGATCAGGCGCCCAATTGGACGACCCCATTCAAGCTGATGTGCGATGCATCTAATTATGCATTGGGGGCTGTTCTGGCTCAAAAGATTGACAAGCAGCCGAGGGTAATCTACTACGCCTCTAGGACATTTCGGATGTTGCCCAAGCAAACTACACCACAATAGAGAAGGAGCTTCATGCAGTTGTTTTTGCACTTGAAAAGTTTAGATCTTATCTGCTTGGTTCTCCTGTTGCTGTGTTTACTGACCATGTAGCTCTAAAGTACCTGTTGAAGAAGGTAGAATCCAAGCCTCGACTGATTAGATGGATGCTCTGGCTCCAATAATTTGAATTGGAGATCCATGATAGGAGCGGAGCACAAAACTTGGTTGTAGACCATCTGAGCAGGATTAAGAGGTATGTTGATGATGCTTCACTGATCTAGGATGATTTTCCCGATGATAGTTTGTTGACACTTTCTTCTTTTCCCTCACCTTGGTTTGCTAATATTGTGAATTACTTAGTTGCTTTAGTTTTTCCTCCCTTAGCGTTTAGAGCTCAATGTGATAAGCTGAAGATCGGCGCTAAGTATTATATTTGGGGATGACCCCGAGATTGACTTGGTTCTTCAGTTTTGTCATTCATCTACACCTGTTGGTCATCTTGGCACACAGAGGACAACTCGTAAGGTGTTGTATTGTGGATTTTACTGGCCCACCATCTTCTAGGATGCGTGGAGGATTTGCAACACATGTGTGCAATGCTAGAGAACGGGAGAAGCCATTTCTTGGAGACAACAGATGCCTCAACAACCCATGTTGTTCTGTGAGGTCTTCGATGTTTGGGGTATATATTTCATGGGCCATTTCCCTATTTCTTTTGGTTTCACTTACATCTTACTTTCTGTTGATTACGTCTCAAAGTGGGTGGAAGCTAAAGCCACCAGGACTAACGATGCTCGAGTTGTTATAGACTTTGTCAGGTCTCACATATTCTGTAGGTTTGGAATTCCTAGGGCTATCGTTAGTGACCAAGGCACCCATTTCTGCAATAGGTCCATGGGGGCTTTGCTTCTGAAGTACGGGATTATGCATAAAATTTCCATACCATATCACCCCTAAACTAACGGGCAAGCCGAGATATCAAATAGAGAGATCAAGCGGATCTTAGAGAAGATTGTCTAGCCAAACCGAAAGGATTGGAGCAACAGACTTGAAGACTCTCTCTAGGCTCATAGGACTGCTTACAAGGCAACTATTGGGATGTCTCCCTATCGGGTTATCTTTAGTTAGCCATGCCACCTACCAATGGAAATAGAGCATCGAGTCTATTGGGCTGTCAAATCATGCAACTTCTCACTTGTTCAACCTGGGGAGGAAAGAAAGTTGCAGCTGAATGAGTTAGATAAGAGTCGTCTAGAAGCATATCAAAACTCTATTCTACAAAGAGAAAACCAAGAGATTCCATGATAGTTCCATAGCGAGGAAAAAGTTTGTTGTTGGTCAGCAAGTGTTATTGTACAACTCCAAACTTGGACTCATAGGTGGTAAGTTGAGGTCAAAGTGGATTTGTCCTTTCATTGTCACTAATGTTTATTTTTATGGTGCAGTTGAGATCAAGAGTCAATCCACCAATAAAAGCTTCAAAGTGAATGGGCATCGTCTGAAGCCATTCCTCAACAACCCTGCTTTGGTGGATACTGTCGTAGAGAAGACTTCCCTACTTGACCCCACTTTTGTTTCACCATGATTCAGGGAGTTTTCTTTCCCCTTCCTTACTTTTATTACACTTGTTGAGGCCCATCTGCTGATGTTTGATTGGTTGATACTATGTTGAATCAGATTGAGACAATGTGTAGTTTAAGTGTAGGGGGATACTATGTTTCCTTTTTGTTAATTTATGTTAAGTTTTTTTTTCTGTTTGGGACACTCACTTCACTTTTGGAGGATGAGTTGTTGGTTTTTTATGGACTAATATTCTTGTTTTCTCTTTTCATCTCAAGTTGCTTTTGAATTGTTTTACCCTATGTGAGGATTTGAGCCCCTCTCTATTATTTGTTGTGTGATATATGCCTCTTGAATGCTTGCACAGTTTTACCATGTGTATTTACAGAGTTTTTGGGCCCTACAAAATTTGTTACAGAATTTGGAATATCAATAATAATAAAATTTACCACATATATGATAAATTAGCATGACAATAATAATAATAATAATCTATTATAAATCCATATTAACTGTATATTTTGTTGATATATGAAATAAGAGGATATTATGATATCAATATATCATATAATCAATTGTTGTAAAATCTAGCAAAATCACAAACAAAAGGAGGTTTCGTTGTATATTGCGCAAGTTCCCCAACCTGACCTTTAACACCTCTGGCACATCATTATTTGTCTGTATATTCTCCATGTAATCACACTAAAACAATGCAACTCCCTCAAACGAACGTGCCCTTCAAGATTTTGCAATACTTTAAATACTATTTTAATAACAACAGTTTAATATTAGTTAGGCATTTTAGACTAATAAAGTTGAATGAATTTGGTTAAACCAACATTCTTTAACATATTTGTTAGGTTAAGTAGGCAGAATAATAAATACAAAAATGAATATAAAAGTAATGTGATTTGTTTTTTAGATGGTTTGGCCATAGCATTTGCCATTAAATAAAATCACGAGACAAGTATTTTCCGATTATATAGAGATAAAGGCTCATTGTTGTAACATCAAATTTTCAAAATGGGGTACCATGCAGCATGTAGCGCTGCCAAAAATTTATTTCTGCATTGAATTAAAAACTACATGGCCCCCACAAGACCTCAACCTCTCCATGTCTCCATGTGTGTGCATTTGCTATGACTCTGTCAAATCTAAACAAACGTACTGTTTCTGTGTTTCACCACAAATGTATGTTTGACAGAAAAATTATTGCAGTTTTAGTATGTTTTAAAAGCAGATTTACAGTGTAGAAGAAATTTATGTTTATTAAATTTTTTAACAAATAATAACTATTTTAAAACAATTTTATTAAATTTGCTTAGTCAATAACCACATAGAATAAATTTATTTTTATGCAACGAAAGGGTAAGCTCTGACAAGTATAGAATAAAATTAGTTGTTCCAATAATAACCACTATGATATAGATATATAAATTTATGCTTTCAATTATTATGTTAAAAACTATCCTTTATATTTTTATAATTTAAATTCTTATTTATATAATTTTTAATCTCTTTCACTTTTTATAGATTCATAAGATAGGGGTAATAAAATTAAACAAAAATAATGTATATAAAGAAAAATATAATAAATTCAAAAAGAAAAACTGATATAGGAAGGGTGAGTTACATTAGCGAATTGCTTAAAATGAAAAGGATGGGTTAAGCAAAAACATTGTGACAACAAATGAAGACAAACTACTTGCTGTCATCTTTATTTCCTTGAGCAACATACAAATCCAACATTAGCTACATATATAAATTAGTGTGCGTGGCACAAGCTACAGTTTGATTTCATAAATTACAAAACCAACAAGGAAAGCATTATTGTCTTTTATTTGGTAATACCGAATTGAATCACTGAGGGATCTTGTTGAGCTTACAGTAAGCATAATCCTTGTATTTCTTAGTCTTGTATTTGGGAGGATTATCTTGGTTAACCAACTTTGGGTGAGGACCAACCTCACGTTCTGCTTTGGGCTCTATGAACACTGGCCATGACATTCTTGTCTTGTCTTTGTTCACTGTAGTTCTGTGGAAAACTGCCTTATATTTTCCATTGCTCAGGATCTGTACCACCGTGAAACAAAGTAAATACTTTTCATGACAGAAAATGTTTATTAAAGGGTTAAATAATTTACCTCCATTTGGTCACCAACGTGAACGACGAGGGCATTGGGGACATACTTAACATCGTACCATCGACCATCCCTAGAAGCTTGGAGGCCCTGCACCTCGTTCGGGACGAGAATGGTGAGGTAGGACATGTCTGTGTGTGGTGGCACACCCAAAACAAGATCAGGACAAGGACATGGTGGGTAATAGTTTATTTTCAGAAGGTAATGCATTTCTTCTTCGTTTGCCACTTCCTTTAGCTCATCCTCTTCAAGCCCCAACCCTTTTGACATACTTTTGAACAATTTGTCCACCACTCCACGTAGGTACTTGCAGTACTCCTCGTTCACTTCCCTTCAAAATTAAATTCACCATTATTATATTCAAATTAAAATATATCATTATTTATTATAATAAATTTACAGTTTACTTTTTTATATGTGTATTTGACTCGGATAATTATTCTCCCATTACTTCTTCAGATGAAGTCACCAAAATTAATATTATTATATTTGTTGAGTTGTCGTGAGAAAAAAAATAAGGTTTGGATAATTCTTGTCAGTACCCAAATGGAGATACTAAAATTGTATAATAATTAGAGTAATGAATAAAAAGCATTGTGATTTGTTTAGGATGATTTGGCCCAAGCATTGGGCATTCAATAAATTCATGAGGCAAGTATTTTCCAATTATAAAAGAAAATCTTACAACAACATCTCTTCCTTTCTCAACTCCTATCCGACGCCTGATAAGATGTAATATTTATAGTATTTTTAAGTTAATTGATCATAATTTTTTATATTTTAAAATAAAAAGAAATATTTTATTAGTATTGAAAACGTGTTTTATGAGAAATTAGGTGTCTGTGTATGTGTATAGTAACCCAGTAACAAAATAGCCCCACTATACCTCAACATCTCCATGAGTTTGCACATGCGTGTTTTCGTGTTTCACCACAAATGCATGTTTCACGGAAAAAGCTTTTGCACTTTTAGTTTGTTTTAAAAGTGAACAGATCCACAGTGTTGAAGAAATTTATGTTTATTAAATTTTATAACAAATAATACCTATTTTAAAATAATATTTCTTTTGGTTGATAATACAAAACATTATATAGACTACAAATTAAGCTCTTCTGTTAAGCCGTACAAACAGAAAGCATTCTTTATGTAACGAAAATATAACTAACAAAATATAGAATAAAATTAGTAGTTCCAATAATAATTACTGTTAAAATTTATAAGAATTAATAACTATGTATATATTCGTTATTTGAATAACGTGATATTCTTAATTTTTCTCTATAATAAAAAAGAACATCTAATTACAATTAATTTCTTAAATAAAAAAACAACTTTTTTCTCTTGATTATTAGTATTTGACTCAAATATTAGTTTTCTAATGGACGAAAACCCAGAAAACAAACAATTCATTATACCCAATCTTTTATATCAAATCTTATTACTACTATTGTAATTATTAAAAGAGAAATTTCCATATCTAAGTGTGTAGGAAGAAAATTCAAATTTAGTTACAGATATTTTGTAATATATAAAAAGTATTTGAATTAAGAATAATGTTGAAACTAACCTGTAAGAAGGGGGATTCTTGGGCCAGAAACGGTAGTTGATGGAGGAAGGTGGCCACACAATGTGGAACAAATGATCCACCCACCCTTTCTTCCCATTTGCCTCCTTCTGAAGCTTGGTGCCATAACCTTCCAAAGAATCAGACCCAGCAGGTTTAGCAATCAACTCTTTTTCTTCTTGAGGCAATTCAAAGAACTCTTTCCCCACACTCTGCAACTTCCTTATAACATCGCTAGGAATCTCATGGTTCACAATCTGGAACATGCCCCACTCTCTACTAGCCTCCACAATCTCATGCAACACTTTCTCTTCATTTGGGTTGCTAAAATCAATTATTGGGACCTCAAGGTTCACCCCTTTCACCGTCGTCATGCCCGGTTGCTCTGTTTCTGCCCTGACGAACATGGCCGGTATTGCACCATCGTTGTTGCCCTGTGAAGCTATGGTTTGAACCCTCAGCACCTCCATGCTTCGCAGTGTCGTGAAAAAATGAAGTTGCTTCCTTAATCATCATATATATCCCACTTCATTTCGTCCTTGCAGTTTATAGCAACTTAAAACACTACCTACCTCTTTACCAAGTGGCATTCATTACCATTAAATGGTACCCATTTCCGAACTCTATCTAGCCCTTTACCACACGTTAGCACTACCAAATATGTTGTCACTGCAATCAATGATGGCCTTCACGGTTAATGCCTATACTATAGTACTACTACTACGTGTGATGTTTTTATCCATCCAATCAACATCAAACCTATCAACTCTAAATTATTACTAATCATATTATTTTCTTCTATTCTACCTTCTTTGTTATAATGTCTCCAAAATTTCTTAATTTTATGGAAACCAATATCAATTTTAATTCGTGGTTAAGAAGAGAATAATATGCAGTTCGTGGTTAAAACTTCAAATATTTTAATTCACTTCATTGTGATTAATGTGAGTATTTAACATAATTGATTATATTATAAATATTATATGTTTTTGTGATTTTTCTTACAATGGGCTATGTGTAACTATTTTTACAAATCTTTCCAGTATTATGGGAATATTGAACGTAGAAATTCATCTTTATTATATGTTTTTAACTTTTCACCTTTTAATTTTCTATGACCTATTTGCTATTTGCTATTTATTTTTTATTATCTTTTAGCCCATGAAAACAAAGAAGATATTTGAAATGATAAGATCCACACAAACTTTGAATGTTAAATTAAAGACATTTAGTTTGTTCAAAAAATGTAGATAAATGTAGAGATGGATGAATGTGGTTGGTTGCGGATCACGAGGTAGTTGAAATGGACGGCTGTGATGTTGCCGCAGTTGGTTTCTAGAACATGGTGATGGGCATGATACTATACCCAACAGACATGCCAGAATACTGATACTACACCCTCTCGCGTCACCCACCGCCATCTATACTTGAATTTCTTCCATGCAAGTGCAACCAACCACAATGTAGTATTTATAACACTTTTTTTTTTTTTTTATAATTTCATTCATTTTTAATTTTTTAATAATCTTTATTTGATTATTTTTCAGTTTTATCTAAATATTTCACTGTAAACTATATGTTATGAATAATATTTTCGTCTTTGATTTATCAATTAATTAATTAATTTATTAATATTTAGTAACTCAGGATAATTGATTTGAGTTGAAAAAGTTAAATTAGAAAAAAGAAAACAATTCTATCGATAAATTGATGATGTACAATCACTTTATATAAAAAAACAAAAAAAAATATTTTAAATACTTATTAAAATAGTTTTTTTATAAGATCATTAAATTAAAAAAAAAAAGGAAGAGATGTCTGTAGAACATATCATATGAGAATATATAGCTCTCTTACATGATATTAGACTATTAAAATTAAAATACTTACAGTAAGTATGATAATGTGATCCCTCTGATAATGACTCTTTGTACGAAGATTTTGGATGGTTTTTCTTTCTTACCAAATACAACAAAATCTTCTCCTTTCAACTGTGTTCTAGCACTTTCTTTAAGCCTTTGAGTGAGAAGATTCACCAAACCTACCTCAGATATAAAGGTTATGGAGGATTGTATGCTTAATTACTATATACTTACAAATCTTCTTTCAGTTATGATTATAATCTCATAACTATAATACCCTCTTTCTGACTAGGTTTCTTTCATTTTGGTTAAATCATGTTTCTTTCCCCTTTACTAAACCATGCTTCTTTCATTTTTATTTTCTTCCATTTTATATTAAGAAGGCCATCTTTTTCACCATTTTTACTTAATGACTCTGGCATGGCCCCACCATTTCTTGAAAGGATGGCATGAAAATTTAATTTAATGCATGGATTTCTCCAAAGGTTGAGGAACGTATGATGCTTTGGAAACTTCTTTTGCGAGATTTTAAATAGATTACCACTTGGTGTATATATATA
>Ga0214544_1012073_pt1 | contig 11502 bp, 7 predicted proteins | sample CNSS3metaG_FD_160074 | JGI IMG/M metagenome (GOLD analysis project Ga0214544, IMG submission 160074) | Root nodule microbial communities from cowpea collected in UCLA plant growth center, Los Angeles, California, USA - CNSS3 | ecosystem: Host-associated > Plants > Roots > Nodule | place: USA...
ACTGACTTTTTATCTAGTGGCCTGTCAACAATTTCCCATGTTTGGTTCTTTTCTAAGGCACTCATCTCTTCATTCATGGCTTGAATCCAATTCTCATCTTTCAATGCTTCTTGAACTGATGTAGGGACTCTAATTGCATCAATGGCAAAGAGAAAACTTTGGGGCTGCATAGAAAGGTGTTTAGTGGTCACAAAATGGGAGATAGGATACTTGGTACAAGACCGAGTTTCTTTTCTCAAAGCAATGGGCAAGTCATCAAGGTCAGTTTCACAGTTACTATTCAAAGACTTTTCCAAAGGTTCCAGGGTATCAATAGAAGGACTACTTACCCTCGGTTCAGACGATTGAAGTTGTTCTTGCATAGAGTTAGGTTGCTTTTGTCGCCTTTGGTATTGTATACGGAAAAAACTCTCTGGACGACTAGAGTCTGTAGATGACCCTGACTCTGTATTGTTCGGAGCAATTTTAGAGACATCCATAGATGTTTCTGGAGAAGTATTATCAGAATGAGATAGTTCCTCTATGGAAGGTACAAAAGATGACTCAAGAGATTCAAAAGGCCCAACTTCAAAAGAACTCTCCCCCTGAAGTTGAGGACGCATGTAAAAAGATTTAGTTTCATCAAAAGTAACATCCATGGAGGTAAAAAACTTTCGACTTGGAGGATGGTAACAACGATATCCCTTTTTATTAGATGCATAACCAATGAAGATGCATTTAATAGCTCTAGGATCTAACTTTCCACGGAATTGACTATGAATATGGACAAACACAACACATCCAAACACTCGACTATGAAGACTAGAAAGAAAAGGAATCGATGGATAGAAGGAAGATATGGACTCAATGGGACTCAGACCATCTAGAACCCGAGAGGGTAATCGGTTGATAAGATAGGCAGCAGTAAGGACATCCTCTCCCCAATAAGATTTAGGGACATACATTTGGAAAAGAAGTGTCCGTGTTACCTCAAGAAGATGTCTATTTTTTCTCTTAGCAACACCATTTTGTTGTGGTGTGTCCACACATGTGAATTCATGAACAACACCATTCTCGGAAAAGAATTTAGACATGTCATGGTTTACATATTCCCTTTCATTATCAGAACGCAAATGTTTAATTGACTTTCCAAATTGTGTTTTTATCATATGGAAGAATCTAATAAATAAGTTAAAAACTTCAGATTTTTCTTTCATAAGAAAAATCCATGTAACTCGGGTACAATCATCAATAAAAGTGACAAACCATTTAGCACCAGATATACTAGAGTCTGATGGAGGTCCCCAAACATCAGAATGAACCAAATCAAAAGGATTAACACTCTTTGTATCACTAGAGGGATATGTAGCACGATGGTGCTTTGCAATTTGACATACATCACATTTAAATGACTCAACGGACTCTTTGGTGAACAAGGAAGGGAACATAGACTTTAAAACAGGAAATGACGGATGTCCTAGACGACGGTGGAGAAGCCAAATTTGAGAAGACTCAAAAGAAGTGCAAGACCGGAAACAAGAGGTAGTTGTTTGCCTACCGATACTATTCTTAGTTTCCAAGTTGTTAAAGCAATACAACCCTCCCTGTTCCTTAACAACTCCAATCGTCTTCCCCATGGCAGGATCCTGAAAAGTACAATGAGTGGGAAAGAAGGTTATGGAACAATTTAGGTCATGAGTAAGCTTTCGAATGGAAATAAGGTTATTAGATAGTTTTGGAACATAAAGGACATCTTTAAGACTAAGGGATGGCAAAAGAGAAACATTTCCACGTCCATGTATTGGGATATGGGTCCCATTGGCAATAGTAATGTGGTTATCAGAAAAAGTAACAAATGACGTTAAAAGAGATGAATGAGGGGTCATATGGTCTGTTGCACCAGAGTCAAGAACCCAAGAGTCCTTACGTAAAGTTCTAGAAACATTAAAAGAAGAATTAGAGTTCTTACCAGTCATAGTTAGAGAGCAAGTACCAGAAGGTGGCTTACTTATTGACTCCATAAGATTTTTAGACATTCAATCTCAGCATGTAGTGTAGGCATTCCTTCCTCAGTTGAAGAGGAAGAAGGTGTCTTGTCAAGATTTTCAGAATCTGAAGAGGCCTGATAAGCTTTCCTTGAGAGTTGTTTTTTTAATTTTGCTAGACGATTGAGAGCTTTCTCCTTTCCATGTAGCTTGAAGCAAGTGTCCTTGGTGTGACCAGATTTCTTACAATGAGAGCACCAACGCTCTTCCTTACCTTTTAAGCTAAGTTTAATATTTGCAAGATTTGAATTCCCAGGTTTGGAAGTCTTTCCGGAAAACATGGCAGCTCCTTCGGTGGAGGTCTCATTCATCATGACCATTCGACGAGCCTGCTCACCTCGGACAATGAAGAAGACTTCAGAAAGAGAAGGAAGTCTTTCCTTCCCAAGAATTTGAGTCCTAACAGGGTCATATTCAGGATTTAATCTTGATAAGAACTTAAATATCCGAGATCGTTCAACAAACTGAGCAAGAGTGATAGCATCTTTGCTATTCTCAAGCTTCAAGTTTTGATACTAGTCCAACTCAATCCACAAACCCTTCAACTTTCCATAATATTCTGAAACAGAGAGAGTTCCTTGCCTGGCACCAAAGATCTTGCTTTCTAACTCATAGCACGTAGAGATGTCCTGTTGCATAGAATAGGTAGTTGCAAGGTCCTCCTAAATTTCGCGGGCACTAGAATAGAACATATAATTTTTACTTATCTCTGTAGTCATGGATCCCCATAACCATGTAATGATTCGTGAGTCATCATTATCCCAAATCTGAAAACTGGGATTATCTGGGGAAATGGCCTCTCCTTCAATATGATTGAGTCTTCCTGTACCCTTTAGTGTGCGTCTGATAAATTGGAGATAATTTCGACCATTAAGGCGGTTGTCATCCGGCAATTGTGGAAGATCGGCATTGCTTAGTGGAGTTGCCATGCCAAAAAAAAAAATAACAGCAGTGATGGCAGCAATGCGACAACAGCAGTGATGGCAGATATGGGACAACAGCTGTGATGGAACAGCGACAGCAGCAGTGATGCAACAGCAATGACAGCAGCAGTGATGCAGCAGCGACAATGACAGTAATGATGCAGCAGAGGATGCAGCAGCGGCAATGATGCAGCAACGACAGCGGCAGTGATGCAGCAGCGACAACGACAGCGGTGATGCAGTAGCAACAATGACAAAACCACAACTTGGGGCACTTCGGCAACCCAATAATAAAAGAAATGGCTGCACTTCGGACAGCACTAATGAGAACCGTAACTAAGACGGAAAAGAAGAAATGCAGAAGCAGGGCTCCCTAGACCGGGAGCTCTGATACCAACTTGAAAGGAATAATTTGAAAGAAAGAGTATTTTACTGTATTGTTAATTCACTAAAAACAGTACATCAACTTCTCTATTTATAGAGATCTCAAACCTTAAAGTAATAATTACAAGAGATCTCTAGAATCTTCTAAGAGCTTCTAATAACTTCTAATAATACATTTAATATACTACCTACAGCTTTTAATATTGCATTTAATATAACAACAAAATCCTAATAAAAGTTAGATGTAAAATACACCAACTGACTGTTAGTTATCAAATAAGCTGACATAATCAGTTACCAACTAAGCATGTACGTAGGGAAGTCTGATATCGCCTGCCTCAATTATTGGAGTGAAGTTTATATAACTCTTAGAAAACTTCAATTGATAAAAATTAGTTTTAAGTTGAAATTTGACATGGTATCAAAGCTTATTGATAACAATTAGTTTTGATAGGCTGCCATGGTTTGACAAGCATCTATAGAGGGGTGATGTTGGGAATGTCCAACATTGTCTGTCCCAATTCTTGGTGTATGGTTTATATATGTATTAGGAAAGTTCGCTTAATCCAAATTGGTTTTAAGTTGAATCTGCCAATATATAGCTAACAAAGCCTGCTGGTCCACTTGGCTACTAACTTCCTAATAGATTTTTATTTATGGAAGTTATTATGATGTTAAAGGTTTTTCGAGATTGGTGTTTTAATGCACTGAAATATATATAGTATTTGCTAAAATGGGCTAGTAATTTTCTCTTTAACTATTATAGTACTTACTCCTTGTGTGTGTATAGATGTAACTAATCTTGCAACTATCTTCAGGTTACTGAGGCCAATGTTAGAGTTCAGGACTCTAATGGTTCAGAAATAGAATCCCAACTTCTTCCTCTGGCTGAGAAATATTTAGACTTAAGAAACTACTATGCGAAGGCATATATGGGTCAGGCTCCACTTAAGACACCCAAGTATTGGCTTGCATTTACAGTTTCTGTACCCCCACTTGGTTTTAGCACCTACACTGTCTCGACTGCCAAAAGAACAGGTTCAAATATATATTGCTTTAGTATTTAATTTACAACAGTTAATTTCCATGCTCATAACAAATAAATGATTTCTGTTTGTTTTCAGGAACTACTAGATCGTCAGTAGCTACATATAAAAGTAGTGAAAAGTCTAAATTTGAAGTAGGTCAAGGAAATTTGAAGCTTACATTTTCTACTGATCAAGAGAAGCGTACCAATTATGTTAATACAAGAAACCTGGTTTGTGATACTTCACTTCCCAGCACATGATTCCCTTTTCACTAGAACACCTTTATCTGTGCAATCATGCCTCCGTATTTGTGATGTTCTCTTTCCTGTTTTCATATATACTTTAGCTTCGAATTTTAAATGGATAGAAAAATGTAAAAGCAAAAGAAGTAAAACTTGATTAACAAAGTTGTTTTTTGACATGGAAGGTTGAGGAACAGGTTGAACTAAGTTACCTCTACTATTCTGGATACAATGGAACCAATCAAAAGGATCCGCAGGTAGATAAGTATTTTGACTTTAGATATCAATGTCTTACAGGTTCAATATGTTTTTAATCTCTGTAAATATGGAAATGTTCACTTTTAGTACCTAAAAGCTGTCTCCTTTTGTTCCCTTGTTTATGGAAATAGGGACCATACATGACATTTCCACAAAGGAGGGACCAAAGAGTGGCTAGTTTTTTCAGGAATTAAAAGTAAACATAATTCTATTTACAAACGCTAAACTAAAAACATATTTATCCCCCAAGTCTCTCGCAATTTTACTTTGGATAAAATTTCATAATTTAATTCCCCTCACAGAATTCCGGGGCCTATGTCTTCCGTCCAAATGGCACATATCCAATAAACCATGAAAAAAAGGTTTGAAGTCCTCCCTTCTATATTCTAATCCAAGAAACCAATTCCCATAACAAGTCTCACATTCACTTGAATTTTCAGGCTCGATTGACTGTTTTGAATGGACCGGTACTAGATGAAGTTCATCAACAAATCAATCCATGGATATATCAGGTGTTTTGCTTGTTACATCTTTAACAGCATCTTCATATTAGTTTCTTATTAATAATAATAAACTTCTTTTCCATTTAGCTACATGAAATTGTGGTCACATAATAACTTGAATAAAATCTGGTGTGTAAACTTCTTGACAATCTTAATATGATAGTTTTTCATTTTTTATATAGATATTACAATTGATTTTATTATAGTTTGCCCTGTATATAATAATTATGGCTTCACCTTACTTTCAAAATTTTAGGTGCAACAGGTCTTGATATTTTACATTATGCAATTTACTTTAATGTTCTTTTACTTTAAGTAAACCAAAAGAGTAAATAAAGCTTAGGGAATGCCCTTAGTGCCATCCTGGTAATTTATTTCGCAGTCTCAAGTGTTGCAAAATAATAAATGAATTTTTCCATAAATAGCCTGGAGACAGTCTTACCCAACGGCCCAAACACTTAATAAAATAGGTCCCACTTCATGAATGAGGTCTAGCGAAGTGGAACCAATCCCATTATCAGTACCTGTTTAACTCCAGTTTCTATTTGCCCCAGCTCCTAATATTTTCTATAATGATAATAATTATAGTAATAAATGTTGAGGAATGAGTCTTTTTATCTTCTTTTTACCTTACATTAGAAATTAATGTGCTTCAAATATGTCCGCAGATTACCAGACTATACAAAGGAAAAGAGCATGTTGAAGTGGAGTTTATCGTAAGCTTTAATAATTGGTTTTTATATTTACATTTGTGTCATTCTCCTAGTCGTGATACAATCTGTCTGTGACAGTTTGATTTCCTTTGTTTTCTGGTATATACTGTAATAACTATTGAGATATATTCTTAAGGATTTTATGGATAATGTTGGAAACTTATTTGAACTTATGGTATGTGGAATATCAGGTTGGCCCTATACCGATTGAAGATGGAACTGGTAAAGAAGTTGCAACTCAGATTTCAACTACTATGGAAACCAACAAAACATTTTACACGGATTCTAACGGGCGAGATTTTATCAAAAGGGTATGCAGCTCAGACTGATGTTCCTTGTAATACTACATCTAAGTAATTTAGATCATACATAATAGTTGGCACCAGATGCTACCTTGCTTACCTTTTCATTATTGTCTTTCGTTAAAATTCTTTGATCTAAGGTATAGAGAGAGGGAATGGAGAAAAAAAAGATTGATACTAATAATCCCAATTAAAAAAGAAAACAGATCATAAAATACTACAGTGCATGGAAACTGAGAAAATAAAAAATTTGATCATTGAAGATATTTATAAGATACTCTAAGGTATTCTGAAGATATAATATCACTAAGATACTCTGCTAGATGACCTTAATTATGGGAGTCTAAGAGAGAAGAAACAAGGGAGTCTATCAGGCAATAAAATAACTTATTGTGATATTTCTAAAACTGATATTGACTTGATGTGATATGTTCTCAGATACTCAAATAATCTGAAAGTTGTAATATTGATATTCTTAGATATTCCAACATCTTTCTATTTCCAGATGCTGGGTTTTGTGGCAAAATATTATTCTCTCATGGAAGTCAAGAAATGGAAACAACATATCTTTTTATTTGATTTTAAATTTGATGGCATATAGAAGCATCTGCAAAATTTTTCCATTTTCTTTTCCTTCAGTTGTGAAGTAAATTTTTGGAACTCATCCCACTGCAGATACGGGATTACAGAACTGACTGGGACCTGGAAGTGAACCAACCCGCTGCTGGAAATTACTACCCTGTATGTGAACTTTTATATTCTGTTATATTCATCATTGGTGTTCAAGACCTCGTTTCCCCCTCTTTCCTGCAGGGATGCTATTGCTGAAACTGTTGTGCTTGCAAACTGTTGTTTGTTCTTGTATGATAAAATATGAAACTTCTAATAATAAACTGCATTTTTAAACTTATTTGGCTAATTGAAATCATTGATTTTCATGAGCCTATTAAGTCAGCCATGTGCAGATCCTTTCTAGAACTGCTTGCCGATATGTATGCCCAACCACACTTCAGAATTCAGACTGCTTTCTTTATGGCACAGGAGTTTGATAAATTCCACAAGTTATATCCATTCTTTAGGTTATTAATATTATTTATTTTTATCGATCAGATTAATCTTGGGATATACGTGGAGGATAATAAAACAGAATTCTCAGTTTTGGTGGACAGATCTATTGGAGGATCCAGCTTACAAGATGGACAAATAGAGCTGATGGTCCACAGGTATGTGTTATTCTTCACATGGTGCTTTAAATAGATTGATATTATACTGAAGTTACTTGAAATTATAATTGAACTACTTCATTTTAGAACTTTGCATGGCCTTGTTTCTTGGAAATGTGGTCTTTTTCCATCTATGGTAAAATCTGTAAGCATATAGAAGGGAGCAAAACCTTTAAAAATTAAAAAGTTTTGGAAGAAGGGAGGGGAAGATTTCTTAGATGTACAATTTAGGTTGTGATTTGGTACTTTAGTGAAGCATAATGCAACGTTTTTTAGATAACTTATCTGCTTCAGCTTTTAAAGTGTGGGCATGTTGGCTGTGTCTTCATCATTTAAGTGGTGGGGATGAATTACTTAATTCAGCATCACGATCTCCATTTTTTCACACTAGAGTTTGGATTGCTTCTTTCAGAATACAGTATTAACCCACGAGTCAAAATTTTGCACATCTGAGATCTGACAAGACTTTTTTGTGCTCTAAAGTTTTCACAAGAACTATGAAAAGCATTTTCTTGGTTTTAAAATCAATAGTTCTCTGTCATTTATCTCATTTTTTCTTATGCTGAATAAATAATGTTATTCTTACTAGTTTTATCGTCTTGCCATCTATAATTGTTTACTTATCTTGTTAATTGGTGAATTACATCTCTTATTAAGGTACTACATAATACGTTAGGTTTTCTTCAGTACTTATTTTTGAAAAAATAATGCTATTAAATTTATTGGTATTTATAAAGGAAATATGCAATTGATTTAAAGTATTTGGCATTTTGATGAACAAAAGAACATCCGTCATGGTATGCTGCTTTTACAATTTGAAGTTTTCATGAATTTCCACCCGTACCTGTCTTATGTATTGGTGACTTAGTGGGTGATGAGGGTCTACATAGCGGGGGATATGCAATGGTAAAGAGACCTCTCATTGCTTTTGATTGCTTCCCCCACCTCCCACCCTCACCCATGCAACCAGCAGCAACCCTTTTCTTTAGGTCTTGTTTAGAGGGTGTCTATTTTCACTGTTTGATTCTGTTATTGTATTTTTGTTTCATTTTTAAAGGACTAACCAAATTTCTTTCTTCTCGTAAACAGGAGATTACTACTTGATGATTCAAAAGGTGTTGCAGAGGCTCTAAATGAAACAGATTGTGTTGGTGGTGATTGCAGGGGTCTAACTGTAAGAATTTCGTGCATATTTTTTATGTTGTTTAGTTGTTTGTTTCTTTTATTAGTTAGATGTGTATTTTGCTTATATATATTCTCACTTTATCAGCTGACAATTGCTCTCAAATGGGTCTGAAAATGCTGATGGCAGAAAAAGGTTTGACAAATCAATGTCAATCCACATTTTGCTAAAGCTGACGAAAATGTCAATGTCATAATTTTGCATTTAGTGTCAAAATCCCATGACCTGCATTTAATATTTTCTTATACAGTTTTAATTACATAATTAGGAGGTTTAATTACATTCCATAATTAAGAGGATTAATAGGCTGATTGTATATTTTATATTTATTGTATAGGATCATTGGTCCTGAATAGTAGGAATAGATTATATCTAATAAAACTTACAATTTTCAGTTATTAAGCAATTGCTCCTCAATGAATAATATCATAAACAGTTTTTGACGTGGCATCAAAGTCACTTAGAACCTATCATAGTCAAGTTCTTTGGAGTTATTATGCCACTGTTATCGGGCTCTTGTTAGACCACCCACAAATATCTAATCTTGTATTCAAGATGTTGATCCAATATGAGGAGATTTGTTGAAGATCTCACATCGACCAAGAATAAGGCCAAATTATAATGAGTCGGGTGTAATATTACCTTACAAGTTGGTTTTGTGAGGTTGAGTCAAGGTGGAAAGCTCATGTATTGAAAGATAAGGATAATTCATTCTTAACAGAAAACCTCATTCTTCCAAATTCAGTCCCATTAACACTTCATCATCTATTGAGTCTAATACTTCACCATCTACTGAGTCTAGTCATGTTGCTTCACCATAAATAACTGGAGAAAAAGTGTAATCCATCTACTGTAAGTATATACTCGTGAAGAAGAAGGTTTTTTATTCAATCACCACAACATGAATATGAATCTATACCTAAAATACCTGACATTAATGAAGAACAAAATATGTCAGCCATTAAAGTTTGGGACCTTCCAATTGCATTAAGGAAAGGTGTTAGAGGATGTACTCAAAAACCAAGGTACCCATTGTCACACTTTGTGTCTTATGACAAACTATCCAGTAATCACCAAAGCTTTCTTGGTCGTCTAAATACTGCCATTGTTCCAAAAACTATGGATGAGGCATGGAATAGTAAGAATTGGAAAAATGCTATGAAGGTTGAAATGGTTGCTCTAGAAAAGAACAAAACTTGGAAATTGGTGGATCTACCTGAAGGAAAAAATCTTGTTGGATGTAGGCGGGTGTTCACTATTAAATCCAAGGCAGATGGGAGATTAGAAAGGTACAAGGCAAGGTTAGTAGGTAAGAGTACTCAAACATATGGGGTTGACTATCATGAAACTATTTTACTTGTTGCAAAAATGAATAGTGTCAGAATTTATTGTCTCAAGCAACTAATTATGAATAACGATAAATAGTTTTGCAACAATTTGATGTCACAAATGCCTTTCTGCATGTAAATCTTGAGGAAGAAATTTACATGGAGGTCTCACCTGAGTTTAAAGTCGAGGAGAGAAAGGTGTGTAAACCATGGAAAGTACTCTATCGACTGAAACAATCACTTAGAGAATGGTTTGACAGGTTTATTATTGTAATGAAGATCGTGGGGTACAAGAAAAGCCAAGGTGACCATATATTGTTTATTAAGCATTCAACTTCAGGGGAATTACTGCACTAAGATGATACAGCTGTAACTGAAAATGATGAGGTAGGAACGAAAGCCTTAAAAAAATGTTTGATAACAGAATTTGAAATTAAGGAGTTAGGTAGATTGAAATATTTTTTGGGCATTGAAGTGGCTCATTCCCATCATGGTATTTTCATCTCTAAACAAAAGTATGTGCTGTATTTATTGGCTAAAAGTGGTAAATTAGGACGCAAACCAACAGAGACACCTTTCAAACAAATTCACAAACTTGGTGAATAAATTGAAGATGTAGTTGTGGATAGACAATCTTATCAAAGGCTGGTCATGAAATTGATCTACTTGTGTCACACTAGGCCAACGTTATGGAGTTCTAAGTCAGTTCATGCATACTTCAAAAGGAGCTCATCTCAAAATTGTTTATCACATTCTACCGGACTTGAAAGAAACTCCTGGAAAAGGAATTTTATTTACAAAGGGGAATGAGATGATCTTAGAAGCCTACACAAACTCTGACTATGCAGGTTCTATAGATGACAGAAGATCTATCTCTAGATATTGCACTTCTCTTAGAGGAAATTTAGTCAATTGAAGGAGCAAAAGACAAAATATTGTGGTGAGATCAAGTAGGGTTTAGAGCCATGGCCTTAGGGATTTGAGAAATACTATGGTTAAAGATAACTTTAGAAGAACTGAGTATTGATTGGAAGAAGCCTATGAGACTGTATTATGATAACAAGTTAGGAATAAATATTGCAGATAATTTAGTGCAACATGAGAGAACTGGACCTGTTGAAGTAGATCAACACATCATAAAAGGAGAAATTGGGTAACAGCACAATATGTACACCATTTGTATCCTTTGGAAATCAACTTGCATATGTATTGACAAAAGGGCCAAGTGGTGTTACATTTTAGTCTAGTGTTGGCAAATTGGGAATGTTGAGAATAAAGAAAATAGGGATTGAGATTAATCTTCCTTGTGTATAAACCACACATAGGGTAATCTATTTATAATAGAGAGAGGTACAAGTAAAAAGAGTAACTGAAAATAAAAAGATTAAATA
>Ga0214544_1012075_pt1 | contig 11501 bp, 5 predicted proteins | sample CNSS3metaG_FD_160074 | JGI IMG/M metagenome (GOLD analysis project Ga0214544, IMG submission 160074) | Root nodule microbial communities from cowpea collected in UCLA plant growth center, Los Angeles, California, USA - CNSS3 | ecosystem: Host-associated > Plants > Roots > Nodule | place: USA...
AAAAAAGAAAAGAAGCAGAACAAGAGATGTTGGTAGACCTGGTGAAAAGCCGAGCTCTCTATTACTAGAAATTCAAGCAGCGATTGAAGAGGTGATGGTAACAGAAATTGTGGTGATCCTATATGCGAGTGAAAATTGGGTGGAAGTTGAAATTATAGGTCAAAATTGTGGCAACGGAACGCAGCGATGGCAATGGTGGTTAGATCTGTGCATGAGAATCGTTAGAAGAGTGAAGGAAGGTTCTGGAAGAAGTTTGTTAGAGTTGGAAGCTATGGTTACTCTGGTCTCATGAGATTGAAAGATGGAAAGAGTGAAAGAGTGAGAGAGAAAGCAGGGAATTGAAGAGAGAGTGAGAGAGGCGGATAATAGTGGAGTGAGTAGTAATAAAAGCAGAGCGTGAATGAGAGCGGGAGTCACAAACACAGTATAAACTCTACAAAATCTAAACGCCTACATTATCATTTCATGCCTCTCTCTTTTATTAGATTTTCTAGAGTATCTTCCAGATACCACATCGACTAGAATGAAAAACTCTGAAATGATAAGTCTAATATAATTTAAATAAAGTGTATTTTAAGGAGGTTTAGGATTTAAAATTATTCAAATATATTTTTTGTTAAGAGTTTTTTCTGCCATTAAAAATCAAAGTTTTATTTTGATTACAACCTTAAATGTTTAGATTTTTTTATGATGATGTTGTATGGGAAGTTTTTTTTTTTTATTGAATTTTCCTCACATATTTTTATTTTTATTTTAAGATAATAATGTGAATGTTATTATTTGTTATATTGATTTTATTAGGCATAGACTTATGGTGTGGTGAAGTTTGATTGCGGTTGAAGTGGTAATGATAAAGATTTCAATATGTGAATGACGGTGAAAGAAGAATTTTATTACAAAAATATTACACTTAAATATTAAGGAAAAATAAGATAATTTTATCATGTAACATAATAGAACAAATGTTAAAAGATGAAGGAAAATATAAATTCTTTTGTTTACTATAACAGAACAAATATTGAAAAAAATAAGGCAAAATATAAGTTTTTTATTTGTATCAAGTGATATCAAGGGATAATGTATTTTGTGTCTATAAATTCAAATACATTTACTAGTTAAAATAAATTTTTTTTTCATTTCATTATAACAATAACATACTCTTTATCTAAATAATGAAAATGAAGTTGTAATGTATAATTCATAAAAAAATACAACTTTTATTGATTGATTTTTTTTCCAATAATAACTAATATTTGTTAAACCAAATTATATGAGTCCCTTTTTTTAATTTAGCTATTTTTTTTTCATCATTAAATTTTAATTTTTAAAAGCTTACTCGGGTGATTAAGTTAGTTCTACTCATATCTGTAGGTTTAGATTTATAATAGTTATAGAACTTTAATTTAAAAAGATATACTTATTCTTTTAATCTAATTTTTTTTCCTTTTTTTTTTACATTATAGTATATGGAGAAATTTTCCATCATAAGAATTTTAACGCGTTTACATCTATTATATAAGTTGAGAAATTAAAGTGAATTAATGGATAAGATTTTTTTTTTCTTTTTATGTGATCTAAAAAATATTTTCCTGTAAAAGAGGTACAAGTCTTTATCAGTTTATTCAAGTGTGACATACATGTTGTCTTTCTTTATAAAACATGTTAATTATGTAACTTTTTAGGTCATATTAATAAGGAATTTCCACTTTTAGAAAATTTCTGAAAATGCATTAGTTTGACCAAATTTGGCATAAAATAAAGAAAATGTCCAATTTTTAGATTATTTTCCTTATTCTTAAATTGAATACCCCCATTAGGCAACATGACACATTTCTTTTATTTATACCCATTTTGTCAAATGAGTATGTGAAATAAGGAAAGTAAATTATTTACACTGCAGAAGCCGACAAATTAATGAGAGTAACTCAAATATTGTTGTAATTATTTAAAATTTAAGGGATGAATAATTATATTAACTAAAACTCATATCCATGTACTTAAATTGTAGATGATAAATCATTAAACTGCATTAAAAGAAAGTAACTGTTTTTTTTATTTATTTATCATAACGTCTTTTTTATTAAATATAATAATAACTAGCCAAATAAGTTATAAAAAAAATCATTACAGCTTTCTTTCTAGAAGTCTTAATTTAATTTTTTGGGTTCTGATGTCATATATCACTATTAATTAAGATGTTTCTGAATTTTTATTTTAATATAATGGTAGATATTTAAATTGATTAATGTATAAGTTATTTATTGGTAGAAATATATATATATATATATATATATATATATATATATATATATATATTTTAATAGAAACATAATTTTCCATTTTATAGTCCTGAGTTTTATTTTAAATCTCAAATTTTGTTTGTTATATTATCTCTAATATAATTCTGATATTAATTTTAAGATTGAATATTTTCTAATTCTTAAATTTTGATTTAAAATTAAAATTTGTCATTGTTTTGTTTATTATCATAAAATATAAAATATGTAAAATATAAAATATGTTTGCTGAACTTAAAAAATAAATAAATATAATTTCATAACTCATACCTTAAGTTTATTTATTTATTTGATATTTAACTATTTACACGTGTTATATTTTCCAGTTCATATGTCTTAATGAAATCTCACTTAACTAATAAAAAAAATGAGTATTGTTGAGTTAAGAGGATTATGTAAATTTTTAAAGTTTTAGACTAAAATATATATAAGTTTAAAATATTGACGAATTTTAATTTCACGTTTAAATTTAGAGATTAGAAATATATTTAATTTTAATTTTATAATATAGTGCACATTCATATTGTGAAATGCCGAGAGATTCAAATCTAAATTCTCTATCGAATTTTTGATATTGTTATATAGGATACTTTAAAATATATTAATTTTAATATATTAAAAAACTAGTATATTTTAAAATACCAAAATAAGTAAATATATCTTAAAAAGAAAGTAGAAAGATAAAGAAAATTAAAAAAAAAAAATCAAATTCTATCAAAAAGCTCAGTAAATAAATTTTTAAATTTAGTTTAGTGTACAAAATCAAACATTGTGGTTTATAATGACAATAGATAATTTTATGATGATGACCTTTTAGTAAAGTCCAAAAAGCAGGAATTTTGGTAAGATAATAAGGTGGAATTTTGAAAAGTAAAAGAAATGGTGAAATGAAGACATCAAAGAGATGTGATGCATGTGGAGATTTTTGTGATAGTGAAGGGAACGGTTTAACTACTATGTTTTATAATGGCAATTTATTTAAGTGTTGTTGCGTGTGTGCAAAACTATCTTCTAATTGTAAACAATTAAATTATTTTTTATTAACAAATCTCAAAACCATTGACCAATTAGACGTGAGTGAGATCTGAATTCGAAAACTCACTTCACCATTGGTAGAATAAATTAACCCTAGTTGCATCAGTAACTAATACATTGATTTACTATCACAAATATATCATTTTTTTATACTGTCATTCTATTTTTTTTAAGGTTTAATTAATAAAAGAAATATTTGCATCAAAAGTTAAATTTTAAAAAATTATTACAAAAAGTCAACGAAATTACCATCATTGTTATTAATGTGTTATCTTTGTTTTTTCTACGCTAATTTACTTTTCTTTTCACACGTCACATAAACAATACAGATCTACTTCCATTAAACATCTATAATCATGTTATAAATCTGAACCAAACATGCATTACAAATATTGAATATAATTTTTAAAATATATAATTTAGTTTTGTTTAATATGTGATTTCTCATATTTCCTTTTATAATTCGTTCTCATATAATTTAAAAGAAGTCAACATGGTCACTTTTATATATAATATTAACTTTGTTTGGAAAATATCAATAATATTTGAAAAATATCAATTAGTACCTGATTTCAGATTTTTCTAACCTTTCACTTTCTACTCATTGCACATAGAGATAGTGAGTAAAAATAAAAATAATAAAAAGTTGGAGAAATCTAGAGTCACTCACACGTATAGATGAAAAGTTGGGTTTGGTATGGATAATGTCTACATGCTAATCAACCAACAGAATAAAAAAAAGTCAAATTCGTTACCATCATGTTACTTGTCGGATACTGTTTAAAAAATATTTATGGATTTTAAAAAATTCGCAGGTATCCATGGATACATGTGAATATTTCAAAAAAAAAATATTATATAAATTTTTAAAATAAAATTTAAATAAAATTATAATAAAAAATAATATAAATTAAATTTTAATTTTTTACCGACAAGAGATACGTGTGGATATAAATAATATGATATTTGCACTTAATCCATTTATAAACGGATATTAAAATACCTATTCCCACAAGTAATATATACTAATACCAATTATTCGTCGCAAATTTAACCTATTGATATCCAGAAACATAGATATTATTATTTGTACTCACATGTGATTACTTTCCAAACTATATCAACACCAATTTAATAAAAAAAATACATCAATTAAATAAAATGGAAACCAAAATAAGAAAAAAAAATCACATTGAATAAATCTTTGGGATAGTAGGACAAAAATGTATGAAGAATGCTAATGAGCACCCTCAAAATACTAGTTAAAGAATAATTAACATGCATTGGTACTATTATTTTTATATTAAAAACTGAAATAATTAAGTACAGGAACTAAAATAATATAAATACATATAATAAATTTTATAAAAACAAAAATATTTTTTATAAAACTTTTAATTATTTGTGAACATTAAATAAAATATTAAACACATTTATATAATATTTATGGATATTTTTGTTCTTTAAATAAATAAAATTATATTAATGATTATTAGATCAAATCTTAATTATTGTTAATTAGAGTCCTAGGAGACCGGTTAGCGATAACCAAAATGTAGTGAGCAAGTGTTTAGTATTTAGGTTTGGAGAGATATAGTAATGGTTGTGAGATGTGGGTATTAAATGTTCCGTTGGAGTGCAATTATTGAAACGTGAAAGTTGTAAGAAGGTGCAACAATAGATTAAGTTTAAAATTGTTTTATGACCCACACACCACTGTAGGCGTCTCCTTCATTCCCCGCTCCCCGTATGTCCTTTCTGCATTCCTCAACCCTCCAAACATAAACAACCTCATATGCTTATTGTCCACCACCATCTCATCCCAATCATTTACTTCTTCTTCTTCTTCTTTTTCTTTTTAATTATATTACATTCTAATCACATTTCAATTTACTTTAATGGACTTTTTTATATCCATAACCCTTCTAAATGTCAATTTAAATTTATGTAACTACAACTAACCTTTATTTTATAAATTGATTATTAGATAAGTTAAACTTAAATTTATTTACTAATATTATATTAAAATTTATCGTAACAGGATTTGTTAAATTATCATGTCGTTCGTTATTTGATTAATCATAAATATATCGTTTCACATACAAAGGGAAATTCAAATGTTAATCTAAGCCTTTTATTAAGTAAAGATGAAAAAGTTAAACACTGTATAAAAAAAAATTCTAAAAACTCATTGTAATAATGTTTTAAATTAAAAGTAGTATCAGATATGCAAATGAACTATGCAAAAATTAAGTTCATGTCTTATTAGTATCGTTTCTTTTTAATTATAAAAAGGTCCATCAATTTTATTGTGAGAGATGTGTTGAAAATTTTGTATTAAAGAGATGAAAACTAATTCACTTTTTAAAAGTACTTTTAATTTTATTTTTCTAATTCATGGAAAAGGTTAATTCATTCATATTACAAATCTATCACAAATCAACAAAAAATTGTCAATAATTTGCAAGAACCCTTTTTCATTTTTCTCAAATCTCTTAAGTTTAATCTTTTTTTTTTCAAATCTTAATTATTCTTTTATCTTCCCAATTTTGAAATGTACACTTCTTCTTATGTTTCAAGCTCTATCCAAACCACCTTTGTCCATATGTAAAACCTATCCAAATTACTTGGAGGACAAAAATTGGTGTACGTGAAATTAAAAAAAAATACAACTTTTATACACATTTAAACACATGATACATACATATACATACATAATATATTATTTATATATTATATATGAATATATATCCAACAAAATGTAATTTGTAGCATTGAAATGCTAGGGTCCCCTTGGATACATGATTCCCTAAGTGCAAAGGCAGGCATTGGCATGTTGTGTGTGTTTTTGAGAAAGGGCAAAGAAAAAGGGTACAAATGCTTATCCCCACACAATAAAAGGCCAAGAATTTGAGGGTACCCACTTTTTTTGGCTCTCTCTGGTTGTTGAGTACAACCAATTTTGGATCTTTTATTTCTCTCTTTCTACACTCAATTTCAAAACCAACTCTCAAAATTGGGAGCTTCAACTATAACCAACCATCTTTCCACAACCCCCAAAAACAAAACAGTACACTTTCCTTTCTTTTCACTTACCATCTCATGTGAATGTTGCACTTCCTCTTCAATAATTCAATCCCTAAATTCAAATAGGATTTCACGTCTTTGTGTTGCAAATATGAGAAAATTTAGTTCTGGTTTTCAAAAAAGTTGTTAGATTTGGTAATAAATCTTTTAGAAATATTAAATGATATTTTGATAATTAAATTTTGATAACTTTTACTTATAACTTGAAATCTTTTAAATATTTTTTAAATATAAAAAAATAAAAATAAATAAATAATTACTTAAATGATATTACCTTAATTATAAAAAAATTATTAAAATTTAGTTGTTAAATTTTTTTATTGTTATTTAAATATCATAGATCACCTGTGGTTTTAGAATAGAAGCAACATTTAATCTTTATATGCATGTGATGTCATTACAAAATTATAATAATCACTTAAAAAAGTGAACTTTGGATAGGGCAATCCATAGCTTTAAAAAGAAAAAAATTTACCATTTTATACATGACCCATTGAAGTATATGATTTTATTATGATTTAGGTTTTAAAAAAAAGTTGAAAAAAAAAGTGAAGCTTATAATTGTTTATAAGGTTAAATATGTTTTTTTTTCCTTAATTTTAGTGAAAATTGAAATTAGTCTCTCTTAAAAACTTTGGTCGAATTTAGTTAGTCCTTCAACTCTAAAAAACCTGGATTTAAACATTTTAACCAAATTTTGTTAAATTTATTTGACGTTTTAAATGCATTTCATGATAATATTTGAGTTTGTTTATACCGTTTGACACATTTCCGTTTCAATGTTAGCTAAAAAACGTGTTTGAAACGTCAAATAAACTTAAAAAAATTTGATTTAAAGAACTAAATTCACGCATTTCATGATAGTATTTGAATTTGTTTACACCGTTTGACACATTTCCGTTCCAATGTTAGCCGAGAAACACATTTGAAACGTCAACTAAACCTAAAAAGAAAATTGATTTAAAGAACTAAATTCATACATTTAAAAAGATGAGGGACTTAATTGGTTTAAAGTTTTCAAGAAGGACTAATTTCAATTTTTACTATAGGGACCAAAAATACATTTAACCCTCGTTTATATTAAATTGACAACTAATTAAACTTTTCATGTACACTAAAAAATAAAGTTCTTATTCAAAGGTATATTATATAAGCATCTAAATTTAGTATTTTATTCTATGCATTAATTAGAAAAAAAATGTAATATATATTAACACTTGCCATAATGAATGGAAAAAGTGATTGGAAATGATGTAACATGTTTTGTGCTTGTGGGAAGTCTTTTGAATTCACAATGTTGAAAAAGAAAGAAGATTGTAATTGAAGAGAAACCAAATTTCAAAGTTCGGCAAAGACACAAAGCAAAATAAATAAAAGTGAATATATCTACTTTGACCAATGAATATAATATATGTGTTGTCACTATTTACTATTGTCTCCTTTACACTCCACTTAGCACGGTAAAGGAAATGTTTGACAAAAACTTATAAATGAAAAATAAATAATTTTTCCATAAATTAAAATTAGTTTATGCATATTTTTAAAGTTTAATTTTGGATAAACTAATATAGAATATTTTGATGAATGTTTAGTTACATAATAGAAAAATAATTAAATATGTTTTTGTCCTTTAATTTTTAATAAAAGTTAGAATTAGTCATTTTTTAAAATTTTAGTCCAATTTAGTTCTTCAATATTAAAATTATAAAATTGTAATTGTGTAAATTTATTTCTTTTAACTAAATTTTGTTACATTTTTAATTAACTAATGATGTTTATCCAACAAGTTATCTAATAAACCAATGCAACATTAAACGTTTTTTTTTTTTTTTTTGTAAGAGTCTTCATTTACCTGGTTTTAATTTATTAAAAATAAAAATATCTTATTATCCACATACTTGTAATTCTTCTTGGGATATCAAATTCCAATTCATAGAAAACTAAATAATTCCAAAAATAAATTAATATTAACAAATTTTATAACTAATTCAGCCAATCTCAAATAGTGAAAAATTAATATCATTTTCGAATAAGAGATAGGAACTCTAACTTTATTCATCTATTGCTTTAGTTCACCTATAACTTCAATAAATGTTTATTTATTACTAAACGTTCACTATAATCTCCCTTAATCAAATAAATCAAGCAACAAAGATTTAGGCACATTAAAAATACCATTTTTCAACGTATCTTTTCCATATTTATAGAACTCATTTTCATTATCAACAACACACACGATCACAACATTTAATTATTTGAAATATGAAGGCATCGCCCTCTAAAATAATATTACATACCAAAAAGAATATGCTATATTTTTTATTAGCTCATTGTACACATATATTAAATCACAAGATGCAATAAAATTTTAAGGGTAATTGAGCATGATGCAATAAAATCCTTTTATGTAAAAGAATCTAAAAATTTCAAAGGGAAACAATAAAATCCGAAAGAAGAAAAAAAGTAAGTCAAACCTATAAGAGTGTTCAATTTGTATGAGGATTTGCTTGGAAAAGATAGAAAGAATTCACAAAAGTTGTTAAAGAACTTTATAGATGACTTTTTATTCTTTAAATATAAATTTTAATTGTTTGTCAATAATTGACTCTTTAAAAAAAATGTATGTTCCTAATAATATTTGTAATCATATAAATTGCCTCCAAATAAAAATTACACAAATTAAACAAATATTCTTCAACAAATAAAATCATATAAATTGTCTCCAAACAAAAATTACACAAGTTAAATAAATATTATTCTTCGACAAATATTCATAACCACCTAAAGAGGTTATTCCCAAATCTTTTTAGAATTTATTCAACAAAAATAAGTAACATAACAATGTAGAACAAACTTATAAAAATTTAAAGATGCATGTCTAAAGTCTCACGTTGACTATAAATAAGATAATTTTATAATATATAAATAGGTGTAATTATTACTTTATAAATTAATTTTATAAAATTAAATTACACTTAAAATTCAATTCCTAATTATGACAGTTTTTCTATTATGAATCCTTGTATGGAAAATTGCAATAAATGTAACATCATATTTAATAAATAAACTTAATTAAAGAAAATATCACATACAATATAATATAAAGAGCCATACAGTGAAGTATGTAACGTCCCTACTGGATATTACTTAATTAAAATAAATAAATAATAATTTAAAACAAACCTCATGATTTTATTATTTCAAAATGCGAGAAAATTTAAATCATTATTCAATGCGCCATAATTTAAATAAAACTAGGGTAGTAAAATTATTACAAGTTCCAAAATCCGACAAATGAAGAGAAAACATAATAAAATCCCTACCTCAAGAGTCCCTAAGCTAGCTCTCACTCTGTCGCTATGCATCAACAACATCACTTGGAATATCATCTGCTCCTGTATGATAAATCACACGATCATCGCCAAACACAAACAAAAAGGGTGAACTCATAAATAAATAACACGTCAGTTAATAATATCAAAATACACCCAACTGTTTGATTTTAATTAGTTCTTGGCCAAGACCTTAATTACCATAAGGATTTTCAACCTTCAATTCACACAAATAGTTAACCTTGGACTCAAGATTTATGATGCTCACACGAATCTGCCCGCTCGTGGTCCTGCCTCTATGAACCTCCCTGTGACAACAATTTTTGTTTTTTATTTAATTATTATTATTATTATTTCCTATAATATACTTATAAAATTTAAAGGCAAAATTATACATAAAATATTCATATATATATATATATATTTATTTACAATACTGTATGCATCTTATATTTACACTGTTTAGTACATCTTATATTTCCTACAGTACAAGAGGAAAAAAAAAGTTATTTATTTACAGTTTTCCCCTCATATACTAGCTTTCAAACAGGTGGAGGGAAAAGGTTATGGATAAGGTTCACTTGGACTGTTGGGGGTAAATAGAAGGCAACTCCAATTTGTCCTTCAATGACAATTGGCGCGTTTGGAGCAGAGAGAAAAGTAATAGTAGAGTTTCCCGTTCCCTCAAATAAAGAACTCAAATAATCAAAGTAAAAAGATAAAGTGATAGATGTCCCCTCCCCTTACCTTATTTATCATGGAAATTATACCAAGGTTGTACTAAGACTTTGATGATATATAAATTTATTTATTTTTCCTCTTTCTTCCTTCTCACACGCACAACTTCTTCTTCTGTTTCACTTTTTTTTTCTTTCATTCTCAATATATCTCCTCTCTTCCCATTTCATCCTATTTATACTATTATTTGTAATGATTACTGTTAGAATAAATAGTCTTAAAGGAGATTCATTTTCCTAGGAGCATGCTTTAGATCTAGTTCCTAGAAGCATGCTTTAGTCCTAGTTCCTAGGAGCATGCTTTAGTTCTAGTTCCTAGGAGCATCTTCTAGAATTCTCCTCTTTCCTCTCATCCATTGTATCTCATGTACTATAAATATTGAAACCTAAGAGGAGAGAACACCCACTCTCAAATTCACTCTAAAATCTTCTTCTCTTTAATTTCAAGTTGGTATCAGAGCGGGTCGATCCCGCTCTGCCTGTCTCTGTCAAAGGACTGGTCTTCCGTCGTCCGCCGTCCGTCGCTGTCCGCCGCCGTATTTTTGCCATCCAGCACCTGGGTTCGGATCGCCTCGAGGAGCGCAATCCAACCCCGATGGTCGCGCCTTCGTTCGCTGCTTCACGCGCCGTTCAACGTCGCTGCTTCCATAGGCGCGTGGGTCTCACAGATCATCTCCAGACCACCTTCGTCTGACTCGTCGGAGCACCGTGAGTCCATATCTGTCCTTCGTTTCTGGTTTCACAGCGTTTTGGTGAGTCTCCTAGGGTTCTCTCTCCTAAAACCCTAAGATTCTTTCTTGAAGCCCTGTTTTTTGTTCGGTTCTGTTGTTTTTTTTTTCAGATAGTCCACCAGCTACTGTCAACTTATCATGTCTTCAGGGAGTACTCCATCTTTTTCGGGCACTACTTCCATAATTTCGGAAAAATTAAATGGAAAAAATTACTTGTCTTGGTCTGCATCTGTGGAACTTTGGTTCCTTGGTCAAGGGTTTCATGATCATTTGGAAGAAGAT
>Ga0214544_1012080_pt1 | contig 11493 bp, 4 predicted proteins | sample CNSS3metaG_FD_160074 | JGI IMG/M metagenome (GOLD analysis project Ga0214544, IMG submission 160074) | Root nodule microbial communities from cowpea collected in UCLA plant growth center, Los Angeles, California, USA - CNSS3 | ecosystem: Host-associated > Plants > Roots > Nodule | place: USA...
GTGTATTTTTCACTAAATAAAATAAAATAAAAACATAATGAAACATCCAAAAAATACTATATTTACCTGTAATTAATATATATATATATATATATATATATATATATATATATATATATTTTTTTTTTATTTTTTTTATAATTATTTTCTCTTTTTATATATATATATATAAAACTTGGGATGTCAAAAATGTAGGAACTTAGTTGTTAACAGTCAAATGAGAAAAAGAAAAAAGAGAACAACCAGCTTTTAAGAGAGAAGTATACCTCCACGTACTGAACATTGGCAACTTTACCGGTTCTCTCAAGTTGCAGTCCGCGTGCTAACAAGACCTGCGAAAGATTTAGTAACAATACCATAAAATAGAAGTATGTTTCATGTTGATTCAGGTGATCATATAGTTGAGAATCTACAATAGGATATTGTAATTAATTAGGGCAGACCACTTGACTTATCTAAACAGGTTAAGTTATATAATCAAGATAAATTAATCTCCCCTAATTTAATTCATAGTTATCATAAGCGTTAGGATCCACCAACAAATCTTGCTTCAATGCACATAATTTTTCATCCTTTTGAACTTCCACTTCCCAATCCTTCTACTCTTATGGTTGCACAACAGATATGGTAGGGCAGACCACCTGCCTGGACAAAGCATCCGCTATAGTGTTCTTCTCATGACGATTTTGAATTTCAAATCAAACCCAATGACTTTTGAAGCCCATATGACCTTTTCGAGTGTCAAAAACTTTTGCTCAGTCAAATAGTGTTTCCATCTGTGTACCACTTGGACCATTACCATTAACTTCCTTTCCTACACCAATTTATTTTGCCCTCTATTAGATAAAGCTTGATTCCATAAAGCTAAGGGCCTACCCTCTTCTAACAAAACAGGTACCCACCCCCCCCACCATCTGCCCCAATCCTTTACTAGAGGCATCTCCACCAACGTTTGGAGAGATCTGGTACTGCTAAAATCGCTAACGGCCTGATGTTAGACTACCCACAAACTATCTAATGGATGTAAACTTCACCTTGTAAGTCAGTTTGTAAAATTAAGTTAAGCATAAACCCAGTTATTTCTGACCTCATATTTTTGTTTTCTTCTCCTCAAAGTTGTTGGTCTTGTATTATCTAATTTTGGGACTCCCATTATCACGACAAAGAAACTGAATGACAAAGGCTGTTCATCATGGTCAACTTCTATGGAACTTTGCTTCTTTGCTCACAGGTGCAATGATCATCTTGAAAAACGAAGTGACAAAATGCCAACAGAAGCTCTAATTAGTGAAAGAAACATGCCTTCCAAAATCCTAGTACAAATAGGTCAGAACCTATAACTTGGCCCATATTAGGCACGACCTAGACCAATTTAGTAAATAATCTAGGCCAAGGCTTTTCAAAGCCCATTAAGGTCAAATGATCTGGACTTACACCATATAAAAAGTTGTTGTGGGTCTAATGGCCTAGATTAGTATTTTCATTATATTAAATGTTTATTTTAATATCCTAAGACAATAAAAAATTTAAACTTGCTTGATTTAAATTATTTGCCCATTAGCCTATTTAATAGCCATATTACAAAGTAGATATTTAAATAGGTTTTCAAGTTATGCTAGGCCTTTTAGAAAGGCAATCTAAGCTTTGAAAAAAATAAAATAAAGACAATAAGTTAGTAATCAGAATTCAAATTTAAAAAAGTAAAGCCACATCTGCTTTGAGATGAGCCTTAGCCTAGACTAGTCTATATCCAATTCCAACCCTACTAAAGTTATACTGTTTGTGCAGCTTGTTTTCTTTTTCACTCCTGTCTAGCTAAATCTTCTAAAATTTCAAACAAGAAAATGTCACATAAGACTACGTTCAAACATAAATTATTGCTTCACAAGCCTATACGGTAAATGAGAAAAGCCTTGAGAAGTGCTACTGTCACAATATATAGTTCACCAGATGAGCAGAACCATGGAGTAATGAACTGCAAGGTCTATATCAGTCTCAGCAGCAGAACCATGCTTAATAGCATTTTTTCTATCTTATTTTCATCTGCCTATCTACCACTACAGAAAACAGGTTTGTATGTAGTCCTCATTTCCACAGCAGCATCAAAGGACCATTATTTAATCACACCAATTGCCTATACTATGAAAGTTGCTACTTACTATTTTTTGTAGAAAAAGTAAACTATCCATGCAGTTTAGGTTTTCACCTCAGCAAAGAAGCCCATAATACTACTCACAAGCATAAGCAAAATAGACTGAAATCCTGGTAGCACAAAATCCTGCAAAAGGAGAAGTTATTGTAAAGTACCAAAATTTTCAGATATCCGAGGTAAAATACAGTTTATCCTTACTATGGAAACGTGACAATCACTCAAACAAGCAATATTTGACATGAATCTGGTGCCTTTGAATGAAAAACATTTATTTATGAAACTATTAATGGAGGAACCTTTTTTTCCATTATGCTGAAGGAGTAAAAAACTCAGAAAAGTAAGTTTGACATAATAAGTAGCTGGAAAGACTAAAGCCAGTTTGTTTAAACTTAAAATAAGTGTTCTCAAAATAAACACCTTTTACTATGACCACGTATATGAGAAGTAGAGAGGATGCTTATTACAAAAATGCTAAAAATTAAAAAAAACATATTAAAAAAAAAAAAAAAAAAAAGCAGTAGAAATCTGCTTATTTTACTAAATATAAGAACTTTTTAAAAATAAGTACAAACAACCCTCCATTGTGGAAAATCCAGAATTTATGAATTCATAATTGGGATCCGTTGAATGTATTTTTATGGTAGCTATAGTTGAATTACATATTTGGGCTTGAATTTTAAAAGTAGAATTTAAGGGACTGTTTTATTTAACAATATATTTTATGTTTTAATTCCTTATTTTAAGTTATAATTACAGAAGACTTGTCTTCATATTTTATGTCTTCGAAGATTTAGATAGGAAACTATGAAAACAATAAAAAAGTATTTTAGCAATATTCCACTCAAAGCTAAAGAGAAAACAGGGCAGTAGTTTTTAAATTAAAATTATAAACAGAAAATACTTTCCCAAACCAAATAGGTCTATATTTTTCAAATTAGTACTTTTCCTTTGTTTGGATAGTGATATTCTTTGCAAAGATTATTTTTGTTTGATTTTTACTTGTCTAGTACAAGAATCTGTTAGATCTAGTTGACTGCATGGTTCTCCTATTAGTCAGTAATAACGGATACCTTTCTACTGATGATCCTCTAACCTACGCTTGTTACGAAGGTTCATCATCTTCTGTCATTTTTTAAGATCTGGTCAATAGAGTTCTTTAGTTTTCTCCCTATTTTAATTCTTCAATAGATACAAAGCTTATTAAATCTGTTGGATCATGCATTTATCGTACACTAAAAGTTATAGTTGAAAGCCAAAACACAATTCTTTCTAATTAAAAACATAATAGCACACCTAACCTCCGCCACAGTACAATTATGCAACCTACAATAATCTCCTCACAATAATTGCCCAACTACTAGTTATAAAGTTATAGTGGATAGTTACAACACTTTGTCTAGTTAAAAGCGTAGTACCCCAAGTGCTAAATTTGAATTACGACTTAGCTTGGCCATTGCAATGAACAACTAACGCAACCCAAGTCCACCTTTGACAACCCACCATACCACATTGTTACGTACTCACTCACATTTAGCGAATTTTATAGTTTTCAAGCTGTAAGGTTCGGTCATATTCTCCCATCTAATCACTTAGACTTGATGAGAAGAATTTTGCTCAACAATACCAACAAATTAAGCCTATTTAAGGTTGACCTTTACAAACCTCACCTTACAGGCTGGTTTTGTGAGATTAAGTTAGACTTAAACTCCACTTCTAACATGGTATCAGAGCTCTCAAATATTGGGAGCCGCTCTCAAATATTGGCTTAAACCCTAGACAACAGCCTTCATTGCTGCCACCATTCCTTTCAGGACAGCCTTCATTGCTGCTGTCGTGTTTTTTTTTTTGCAACAATCAATTCCTACTGGCTGCATTACGTGGACATGGCAGACCAAATTGCTGAAGTTGTGAACACTACATCACAGAACACTCAGGAACAACTGCAGAACCTCAACATTGCCTAACGATTGACCAGGAAGAATTATTTCAAATGGGCCCAACTTGTTCACAAAACTTTGAAAGATAAAGGGAAATCTAACCACTTGACTGACGATGCTCCTAAAGAAGAAGATCCCAGATTTACAAAATGGGATGAAGAGGACTCTGATCATGGCATGGCTATGGAACTCCATGGTCCCAGAAATCACTGATACTTACATGTTTCTTAATTCTGCAAAGGAGATCCGAAATGCCATGGAGCAGACATACTCCAAAGCTAAAGATGCTGCTCAAATATATGATGTGAAGGTGAAGACTATCATATCACTGCCAAATAGGGAAACAAGACTGTTATAGAATATGCCAATCAACTCAAATCACTATGGATGGAATTAGACCATTACAGGGTCATAAAAGCCAAGTGCTCAGATGATTCAGCAATGCTCAAAGAGTATATTAAGCAAGATTGAGCCTATGATTTCCTGGTGGGGATTAATTTTGATTTTGATCAAGTGAGAGTCCAAATCCTTTGAAAAGAAAAAATTCCAAGAATTAATGAAATAGTAGCTATGGTCAGAAGTGAAGAAAGCAGAAGGGGAATAATGTTAGAAACCCCAACCATGGAAAATTCAGCCATGGTAGCTTCCGGATCAGCCATGATGGACGACCAAAAAAAAGGGGGAATAGCCAATATGGAGAAGAAAGGTGAAGGAGTATGGTGTACCTTTTGTAACAAGCCTCGCCACACTCATGATAAATGTTGGAAGCTGCATGGAAAGCCACTTAGTGGAGATTGGAGATCCCAAAATCGTGACAAGGAGTGGGGAAAAAAAGGAGACAACACTAGAAAGGGAGGACAAGCACACATAGGGGCTGCAACAAATGATGAAAATAGAGGAGGAGTATTTCACCTTAACCAGGATAAAGTAGAGCAGATGAGATCATTCCTCAACAAGTTAGATAAGTCTCTAGCTAGTTGTTCTCTGGCACATTCAGGTATGTTTGGTAAGTTTCCTTCTTTTGGACTTAATGCCTCAGATAAAAACTATAACCCATATTGGATACAAGATTTTGGGGCTACCGACCACATGACACCCCTACCTAAACATTTCTCTTCTTACATTCCTTGCCCTAGCAACAAGAAAATATCCACAGCTGATGGCTCTCTAATGATTGTAGCAGGTCAAGGAGAAGTCCAAATAAGCCCATCCATAACCCTAAATTGTCTATTAGTTTGATCTCCATAAAAAAGCTCATACAAGATCTCTCATGCAATGTTATCTTTTATGACAATGTTTGTATTCTACAGAACAAGTACTCGGGCAGGACGATTGGACATGCTAGACAATGGAATGGCTTGTATTACTTGGACCATCCAAATCTGCCCCCAGACCAAGAAAATAACACCTTTTTTTTCTCTGATTCAACAAAGACCAAAATGGAGAAGGTCTTCCTACAGATGTTTTGATAACTTCCAATGCCAAATATGTCTTAAATATGGCCACACTTCATTAGCCCTTTATGATCATACAACCCGACAACCTCTTCATTTTTCATCACCTTCTCCTCCCATGAACACCATTGTTGCCACTGCCTCTTCCACTATAGCTCCCACACATCCCAATGCTACGGTTGCTTCTGCTACTACCTCTGCCCCTTCAACCACATGGATTCTAGATTCTGGTGCGTCATTTCATGTTACTAATGACTCCTAGAATATTCAACAACTTCAACCCTATCATGGCCTTGACAACATTTTTGGAGGCAATGGTGAAGGTTTGACAGTTTCTGCTTTTGGATCATCTCCTCTTTCTCCCTCGTCTTATCCTTCTGTGTTATTTAATCTTCATCAATTACTCCTTGTCCCGTCTATTATAGAAAATCTTCTTTTTGTTCGTAAATTTTCTCAGGATAACAATGTTTATTTTGAATTTTTTCCACATTGTTGTAATGTGAAATCTCAGGTCACTCGTGAAGTCCTTCTTTGTGGTCATGTTGGTGCGGATGGGCTCTACTATTTTCCCAATCTTCATTGTTCTTCCAGTCCTCCTGCTATCTTGTCTTCCACTGCCTCCTCACATGTTGTTTCTGTTGTCACATCCACATCTTCTCCAAACAGTTTCAATATATGGCATTTTAGACTAGGTCATCCTCATGTTGATGTATTAAAACTTGTTCTCAGTCGTTGTAATTTTTCACTTCATAGTAAAAAGTTAGATTTCTGTCTGTCTTGTTGTATAGGCAAGTCTCATAGATTGCCTTCTTCATCTACTATTTATACGTAACCACTACAATTAGTTTTTAGTGATTTACCCTCTCATGTTGCTTCTACTTTTGGTTGTGTATATTACATTTCATTTGTAGATGCATACTCTCAGTTCACATGGTTTTATCCTATTAAATCCAAGTCTACGACTTTTCTTATATTTCAACACTTTAAGGCTAATGTCGAACTTCAATTTGGTGTTCAAATTAAATGTCTTCAAACTTCTAAGTTTCTCCAACACAAGGCAGCCATGCAGGCTACACGAATTGTCACAGTTGTTGCTCAATCTGGTATTCCTGTAGCCTGTATTTCTAAGTCCTCCTCCCTTGAACCTTAAATTCTTGACTCCAATGCTTCTGATCATATGTCTGGTAACAAGTCATTTTTCTGCCAACTGACTTATTTGGATTTTTTGCCCTCCATTAGCATGGCAAATGGCTCTCAAATAAAAGTTCATGTCATTGGTCAAACACGCCCTTCTTCTAATCTTACCTTAGATTTTGTGCTTTATATTGCCGATTGTCCTTTTAAATTAATCTCCATAAGCAAAGCTCACTCGCATCCAAAATTACTCTACTCTTTTTGCTAATAATTTAATAACGGGAGAAAAGGTTTCCCATTTGCAGCCAACAACTTTCTATCAAGAGGCAAAGACAAAACTACTGTTGAACTAGAAGAACACAATGTTACCACAAAACAAAAGGACCACATATCAAGCTTGGAGATTCATGATATCAAATCAATAAAATTGGCTTTTTCATCCCTTTTGATATTCCTCTGCCATACCTAAAATATAAGCACATTATTACTCATTACATATTTCTAATTCCCTAACAATAGGTTGAATTGTAGGCTAACATCAGTACTGCTAATAGTAAGAAATAATAATGGATGTCCATGATTATGTTGTTATTTCCTTATTAGTGCCAATGTAATCCTTCTTTATTCATTTACAATCATCAACCTTACGTTGTATATCTGTTGGTATATGATGAAATCATTATCACAAGCAACTCTCCTTTCCTTTAGCATCTTACATATTTGGAGGCTTATCTTGAATTCTTATGAGTGGATTGATGATTCTTCCTCAATTTTCTTATATGTTGTTATATTGTTCATCTTCAATAACAATTCACGCCTATTTTTGTTATTCATTCATTCTTTTCCTTTATCTTTATTCTTTAGTACTTCTTTGTTCCTCTGTTATTATTCTTTACATGTTCATCTATGTTGTTTAGAATCTCTGATCGAAAGTCTTGTGTCTGAAAGTGTATTGTTAAACTGTTATATATGTGTTAACCTTCCAATGCATACTACTTGATTTCCATCCGTATGGGAGGAATGATTGTGGCATTGGATTAGAAGCAGATGGTTTCTACTACTTTCACTCACCCCCGAATGTTAGGTCATCTTAGCTTGAATAAATTCAAGATCACAGTTCCTAGCCTTCCCAAGCTGCATCCCTAGCCAAAAGAAGACAATGAACTAATCTAGCAAAAAGAAAAGAAAATAACTAGAATGATTATTATTAATCATAAAAACATAAATATTATAGATACATTGGAATCTTATAAATAAATTTTAAAACGTGCATTCTTCCATATACCGATGGCTATTGGCATAACTTAGCAATTTCTTCAAGAAAGTACACCCCAAATCCCATTGGCTAAAGATGTAGTTTCATCAAAGTATGTACTTACCTCAAAGATATAAGTACATATTCCCATTGCAGGGCTAGCAAATAAGCCAAATGAAAAGACAGTTAACCTGCAATAAAATGGAAATTCGTATAACTAAGATACAGATACAATGCTTCCAAAACTAAACTGCCAAGACCACAAACATTTGGTGCTCTACTCTAATTTCTGAAAATATTTAAACAGCAAGCAATATGCGCTTTTAATATCCAACCACTCTTGTTCTCTACTACACTACAAATCCGTTACAGGCAATCTAACCTCATAATATAGTTAATGAAAAAGAAAGCTGTTGTTAAAGTCAAAAGCCTATGACAATAACGAACTAACTTAAATGATTCAGAAAAGATTCAGCGTGTTAGTAGAAGATTAGAATCCATATTAAATAGGTATGTTGCTAATTAACAAAATCCCATCAGTGTTTGCTCTAAAAATGTTTCTGCAATACACTAAGTCATTATAATTTTATGTTTATCTACAAATTTAAAAGCTAAAATATGTTGAGTTTGGGCCGAAATTATCTACACTCATCTTTCAATTTTGAAGGCATCCGGAAAATGCTTTTGAGTAGCTTCATTTGGACTTAAAATAGCTCTATGAATTGTAACTTCTATGCGTTATTTTAAGGTAATTTCAAAAAGCTTATTGGTGAACCTTATGAAACATAAATATCTTTTGTATATGGCCTAAAACAGTCTCTTTTGGAAAGTTTAACAACATTGTTCAACAATTCAGTATTACTCAAAGTGAGGTAGATCATTTAGTATTTTATTGTCACTCAAGTGTTGGATGTGTCTATTTGATTGTATATGTTGATGACATTGTTCTTACAGGTAGTGACCACCATGGCATCTCCTAGATGAAACAACACCTCTGCCACCATTTTCAAACCAAGGATCTTGGCAAACTCTGATATTTCTTGGGTATTGAGGTAGCACAATCCAATGATGGTATTGTTGAATCTTAAAGGGAGTATGCAGTTGATATTTTGGAGGAAACTGGGTTGATGAATTTAAAACTTGTTGACACACACATGAATCCTAATACCAAACTCCTACCAAATCATGGGGATCCTATTTTAGATCCTAAGTAATGTAGAAGATTGGTTGGGAAATTAAATTACCATTCAGTTACTCATCTTGACATTTCCTTTGCAGTCAGTGTGGTGAGCAATTTCTTAGTTACCCATGTCAAGATCATTGGAATGCAATCATCCATATATTAAAGAACATTAAATGATCTACTGGAAAAGGTTTGTTATATGGTTCCAATAACCATACAAAAGTTGTTTGTTGTTCATATGATGAATGGGCAAGATTTCCTTCTGATAGAAGATCTACTTTCGAGTATTGTGAATCTATTACTGGTAACTTGATTTATTGGAAAGCATGATAGAAAGGACTAATCCAGCATGGAGTCATTGTGTTTCTACTGATGGGAAAGCAAGAAATATGAAATGTAAAACTGTGCAAAAGGATGTCAAAGAATCTATAGCAGCTCTGGGAGATGATAAAAAATATGGTTTGGTGTGGTTTCAGTGTTGCAACAAAAATTTGATTAAAAAATCAATATCCAGAGAATTTGAAGAGGATAGTAGTATGGATTATTCAAAGTATGCTAGGAAAAGATAAAGTGAAGGTGAGAAAATGAGTTGAACAATAGATTTATAGGGAAGGGTGGCGAAGATGGCAGCGATGATGATACCGTGTGTTCACGACAATGAAGGTGTTGATTCCATGAATTGATGAAGCTGCACGTGTATCGTGTGAGTCTTCTGCTTTTGACATGTGAAAGTTAACCTAACAAAAAAGGAGGGAAAAATACTAGGCTTTTAGGTTGGGTTAGGTCGGGTCAAGTCGGGTCACTTTCTTAAGAAAACATGGACAGGTCAAATTTTAATAAGACATGGGAGTCGTCAAAACCTTAACATCATCAACACTTGTTAAACACTAACATCACAATGCCATGGAGGATCAATGAAAGATCCGGCAAGCAAACTGAAAGATTGCTCCGATCCTACCAGCTTTGGATCCAATCTTCACGTCAACTTGCTTGGAAGTGAAAACTCATAGGATTGTGCAAGTTTGCGATCTTACTCGCGATTTTGACAACATTGTTATAAATAGCATACCAATTCAGATATTACAATACAATATTTAAGCAAAATAGTCAAAAATAAGTCCATACAAATATATAAGTTCAGAATGCTTTATTTACTTGGATTGCGCTCAATATGAATTTGGTCCATTCCCATACATTTTTTAATTTTATCCCAAATCATACAATTATATAATTAAGAAATAATTAAAAATAGTTCCTATTCCTAATTAAAAAGTGAAACTAAAAAACCTATTTCCTAATTCCCAAACCTAATTCCTAATTCCAAAACCTAATTTATAAATAATATAATATATTACCTTTCCTTCCTCTCTAAACGTTGTAGCTCCAGTAGACCACCTACTCACAATAAAATTCCCTTCCTCTTGCACGGTGTACTAGAGTAGACCAACACAAGTCTGACATTGTGAAAAGGAGAAGAGGACCGCAACACAAGAGAAGAACGAAATGGAGACAACCATGGTGGCGCGACGAGCAAACAAATGACACAGCGAGTGAATGACGGCGCCACAAGGAGAAGATTGCGCATTGGTTAAGTGAAGAACAAGCAAAGAAGTAAGATGTAGAAGTGAGACCCTTATCTTCTAATCACAGTGACATTTTCACTTTCGCACACCAAAGGACTATGGTGTCTGCCATTTTGTACTTTAAAATTTTTATCCTTTGAACTCACCAACACGGTTGCAAACTCACAAATTTGGGCAAGTTAACACAATTCACTCAAGATTTTATCGAGTTTGTAGCAAAAGCAAGTTTGCTTTCGAGGTAACTATGAAGTTGTTTGTAGAAACGTAAACTTTTCCGAGTTAATATATTAACTCGTGAGTTTGACAACCATGATCATGTGTATTCTCAATACAAAGAGAGTATATAGAAATACCAAATAAAGTTTTCATTTCATGATATAATTTCTTAGAGAAATTAACTTGGAACTACTTTTCATTAAACATAACCAACATACGATGCAAAAATGTAATGATAGATGGAACAAAATATTTCAAATCAATCAGAGTAAAAACAAGAGAAGGACGTAGTATTCTAATAATCTAATAATCAAGTACAACCCAGATAGAGCTGTCAAAAAGGGTTGAAACCCGCAAGCCAACCCGGCTCACCACGGGTTCGGTCAGGTTCGGTTGGAATTTTTTTACAAATTTCAATATGGGTTGATTTTTGACCCAGCTCATCCGGGTTGAACCAGTGTTATCAATATCGGATAACGGAAAATATCGGCAAGCAAAAAATCCGTTATAAAGTTATAACGGAAATCATATCGGGTTATAGCGGAAAGTATAATTTTTGAAAAAATAATTATAGAGAAA
>Ga0214544_1012081_pt1 | contig 11491 bp, 6 predicted proteins | sample CNSS3metaG_FD_160074 | JGI IMG/M metagenome (GOLD analysis project Ga0214544, IMG submission 160074) | Root nodule microbial communities from cowpea collected in UCLA plant growth center, Los Angeles, California, USA - CNSS3 | ecosystem: Host-associated > Plants > Roots > Nodule | place: USA...
TATATATATATATATATATATATATATATATATATATATATATATATATATATATATATATATATATATGTATATATATATATAATAAATATGTCATCCATCCCAAAGAAAATAACATCACTAAAGTATTTCATTGTTTTCAAATTATCCATCCTGATCTCATAGTCCTTCATGAGTCATATGCATGAACTAGGTCTTGGGACTTCACTGTGCTTCCACGAAATTAACTCATTTGTGGTCTAACCCTACGAGCCTATCCTGCTCGTAGTCCTGCCCTACAGACTCCTCGTTCATAGTAGAACATCCAAGCCTCCCTCGCTCGAACCCTGGCACGCACGCAATCACCATACTATAGACTCCTCGCCCAATAGCAACCGACGGGAACATAACAGTTCCTTGCCCATCGTGCGTCCGACGCATGTAATCACCATACTAACGACTCCTCGCCACTTAGCAGCTGGCGAGAACTACATAGTTTCGTGCCCATCATGCGTCCCACCAATAAGCATATCCCAGACCCCTATTTGACTTAGTCCATCAAGCCCAAACACGACAAACACAAGCATATAATTCCTATACTTTAGGAAATAGCAAGAAAACAGTCCAAACAGTGCGTATAAACTTGGCTTCTAGCCATCCTCGATTAAGCTATGTGCCTTCGCCCAAGCGAGCACATTAATCTCGCCTAAGCTGAATCATCTCGCCTGAGCGAGCATGAAACAGTGGCAACATCACACCATCTCCCTTCGGCGAGCTCGTCTCGCCTGAGTGAGTCATACCTTCGCCCAAAAACACAGAGAAACCTCGCCTGAACGAGAATTCAATGCATACTGCATCAGACCACAACTAAACCTCACTTAGGCGAGCCACTCTCGCCCAGGCGAGAGTATCTGTCGCTCAAACACCAAAACCCCTCGCCTGGACGAGAAGTCGTGCTCAATCATGTACAGTTCTCGTCGCGACCTCGCTTAAGCGAGCATGTCTCGCATGAGCGAGATAACAAGTCGCTTAAAACCAAGCAAGTCGCCTAAGCGAGACGCTCGACCCCTAAACTAGTAGCGAAGTCATGCAACTCTCGCTTAGGCGAGAAGGACCCGCTTAGGCGAGAATTGCAGTATTCCTCTCCTGGTCTTGCGCGAAAACAATCCATAACCATACCAAAACCCAAATTAATCACTACCAAGCATTCTATTTCATCAAGCCATCACAGTAACATGTTTTCAACAGGTTTGCATCATCAAAGACAACAACAACAATACCAAAACCCTCATCCCATTCATATAAACCACCCAAAAGGCTTTGTACCTAAACTTCAATCCACCAATTCTCAATTTCAGTGCATATAATACCAAAAATCACACCACATATAATCCAATTGAGGACAGAAACACATGTAAGATTCGTATACACATAAATTCAACACCCCTAACCTGAGTCCTTGCACAAAACTAGTAGCTTTTGAGGTCCTTCTCCAATCTCCCAATCAACCTAATTCTTCCTTTTAAGTCTTCTCCCAATAGCACTCAATTCTCTCCTCACACTCTCAAAAGCCAATTACCAATACTGCCAAAACCCCTTCTTTTCCCCCAAATTGGCCCTTTTATATGTGTTAATACTATTTTTCCACCCCCCCTGGCTGCTCCTTACACTAGGTTTTACTTTGCCTTTTTACATTCCCTCCAAAACTAGATTTATCAAAAATAAAAGTTAATTCATGTCTATCAAGGCTTGAACCTGTGACCCTCCACTCATAAGGACAAATTACCACCATCACACCAATTCAGATTTAATGATAACTATTATAATCCTGATTAATATCACTCACCGGTAGAGATGGCAAATAAACCCGTCCCTATGGGTATTGCCCGAACCTGTCCCCGTTTTGACGAGGAATTCCCGCATTGACTAGTTATGGGTATGGGGAATCCTCTACTTTTTCAATTGGGTATGGGGATGGTTATGGGTATGTACATATCCCCGCTATAATACCCGTCCCCGCCATATCTCCGTCATCATTTAAATTATTAAAATATTCACAATTAATTAAGTAACCCAATATATATATTTATGTAATTATGTTAAAATGATGTATTCAATTAAAAAAAATTTATGTCACATATTTGAATATTTCTATTATTTTTTAATATTTTTATTTATTGTATATTTTCCTTTCACATGAGTATGGTTAATACTCTCAATTTAAGTGTTTAATAGCATAAACCTTTCATTTACTAGGTAATATAAAAAAAATTCTTTACTTATTTTTATTAATTTTTGTTTCATTTGAAGAACTCTTTTTTTCGCTAAAACAATTATTTCTCAACCATTGAGTATATATGTTGATATTTGAAAAGTGTTCTTAGATGTTTAAGGTATTTTTCATCTTATCATACATTTAATTATACATTCGTTTTCCTTTGTGTGATTTCTTTAAATAGTTTCTCAAATTGTTTCTAAGACATACATTTGTTAATTTTTTAATATTTTTATTTGTTGTTTATTTTCATCATGTAGAATACTATTTTAGTATATTTTATCTAATTATTTTTATTTTCTAACTCATTATATCAATCATACTATCATTTTCCACTATAATTGTATAAATAACTTTTATTTACTACAATATCAAAATTTAATGTAATTGCCATGAATTTTTTTTATCACCATCCAACATATATTGGAGTTCAAAAGATACAATAATCATGTTAACTTTGTTTTATTATGTTTATTATTTATTATTGGCTTAAATATACATTTGGTCCCTATTTTTGTTGTTTTTATTCAATTTGGTCCCTATTTTCGTTTTGTGTTCAATTAAGTTTTCATTTTTGTCAAATTGTGGTCAATTTGGTCCTTTTCACTAACGGTGTTTAAATAGTTAACTCATTTGAACAGTACATGTCACGTGTCAGCTCCTGGTTTTTTTAAAAAAAATTTAAATTTTTTTAAATTTAAAAAAAAAATTAAATTTTTTTTAATTTCAAAAAATATGTCCACGTGTCAAGTCACAATTGTGCCACGTGTCAATGCTAGTGCCACGTGTCAGTTTGTAGTTGCATTATTTCTTTTTATTCAATTTAGTCCCAATATTCGTTATTTTTGTTCAATTTAGTCTTATATTCGTTATTTTTGTTTAATTTAGTCCCAAATTTTGTTAAAATAGAACCATTTAATTTTTAAAATTGGCATTACTATTAGTTATTTTTTAAATTCAATTATAAATTATAATATTTAGTTATAAATTGAATATAATTCTTAGATTTAATTGTTAAATAGAATATAATTATTTAAATATTATTTAAATATAATTATTAAAATTTTAAAATATATATTAACATTTGTAAAATTCACATTTAAATTTAAGATATTTAATATTTTTATTGCATTTCTGATATTAAAATCTAAAATATTTTATGTTTAAATGTTAATTTTACAAATATCAGTTTGCTTTTCTAAAATATTTTTAATATTTAAAATATTTAATATATCAATTTTAAAAGTATTTTAGAATATAAATATTAGAAAAAAAATTTAATAACTATATTCTTATAATATTTTAAATAATTATATTCTATTTAGCAATTAAATATAAGAATTTTATTTGATTTATAATTAAATTTAATAATTTATAATTGAATTTAAAAAATAATAAATTCAAATGTCAATTTTGAAAAATATTAATATAATTTGTATAAAAGATATTAAATTTAGTGTCAATTTAAAAGGGACAAAATTGAGCAAAAATAACGAATATAGGGACTAAATTGAACAAAAAATATAATATTATTACAAACTGACACATGGCACAATTGTGACTTGACACGTGGACAAATTTTTTGAAATAAAAAAAAATAAAAGTTTAAAAAAAATTAAAAAAAATTAACTATTTAAATGAGGACCAAATTGAAACACCGTTAGTGAATGGGTACACGTGGCATGTACTGTTAAAAAACGTTAACTATTTAAACACCGTTAGTGAAAAGGACCAAATTGACCACAATTTGACGAAAATGAGGACCTAATTGAACACAAAACGAAAATAGGGACCAAATTGAATAAAAATAACAAAAATAGGGATCAAATGTATATTTAAGCCTTTATTATTTGTGTCATTTTGATTAAGTGATGTATTATCATTTTTATTAGTGTATAAAAAAGAGATTCATTAGAATTTAAAAAATTGAATTAAACAAACATTTAAAATATATTTTAATTTCAATATTTTTTTTCCTCTAAATTTTTTTAAAAATACTTTTAAAATTTTATCAACTAGGTTTCATTAATGTTTGCAGTTTACAAATTTAATAAATGTTTTAGTTCTCATGAAATTTTATTTGGTATTCCAATATAAAATGTAAACAATTATAATTTATTTCAAAGTATTTGATATCGAAGAAACAACCATCCTTATCCTCCTAATATTGAATATTTGATAATATTATATTGAAGTAGTAAGGAAACAGATACACAAAAGGCATACATAGGACTCGAACCCAAGACCTCTCACACTTAATCAAAGTACTCTCAACCACTTAAGCTAGTACTTTTCCACATTATACCAATTAGCATTTAATGACATTCAAGTTTCCACCTCCCACCTTTAATTAATTAATTAATTATTTAATTAATTAAATTTTCTGCAGGTCTTACAGTGTGCTTGTTGATGTACTGCATTCAGAATGGTGTGCTTGTTGATTGGACTTACACTATTAGAGACCACACGATGAAGGCAAAACAGCTCACAGATTTCAAGCTACCATATGTAGTGCTCATCTCCAAATTCATTGAGCATTTTAGAATGGATGTGGAAAGAGAACTTGAAGACTCTATTGGATTGTTAAATGGTGTGTCTGCTCTCAACATGCACAAGATGGGGTTTACCAAGGTTGACAACACATGGGTCACAAAAAATGATGTTGTTGCAAATGTTGGTGTTGGTGCACATGATAATGAGGTTGGATCAAGTTTTATGAATCAAGTTGAGAAAGATACCTCTGAACTTGTGTCCCAATGAAAGGATGGTTCTCCACCAGCTCCATGAACTCAATGTGTCCAAAAATGAGCATCACACATTCTACAGTGCAAGGTTTCAAGACCTTGTGTAGTATTGACTATGTATAAAATATTACAAGAGATGTATTATATATATACACAAAGCTAACCTTAGAAATCACAAGTAAATGAGTTTAAAACATGTGCATATGCTAACACTAACAACTAACATTTGCTGATAAAAAAAGTTAAACATTTGCGTAAATTTGTTAATTACGAGTAGGACGACAATAAGATAAGATAAACTAGGTTTGACTATCATTTTTGTTTTCAAAATAAAGAATTATTTTTATTCTTATTCTTACACCTAGTTGATATAAATTTTTGTCTTTTCCATATTTTCATTAAAGAAAATGGATATGTCCATAAATGGGCTCCTACTTGTTTTTTTACTAATTCAAATATTAATTAAATAACTATTTTTATAAAAATAAAAATTAGAACAAGTAAAAGTATTTTTAATAAATATTCAATGTTAAAAAGATATACATTTTTTTCTCTAATATCAGATATCAAAAAATAAATTTTAATTATATAAAATTAAATAAAAATTAGATAAAGGTCGAATAGTTATAGAAAAAGAAAAGTAAAAATAACTAAATGTACGTTAAAACTAAGTTACCAAACTAAAGATCGAAAGAAAGTTAATATAAGTTGTTTAAATTAACTAATAGATTAAATGTGATTTAACATTTTAAGACAAGAATTGGTAAGAGGACAAGAATACAACAAATATACAAATACTTATCGTGAATATTATTCATATTCATATTCAATTAATACAAAGATTTTCTTTTTGATAAATTAAAACAACATCGGAATTCCTTTGTCATTTCAATATATCACTTAGCTACGTAATACTTTATTTCTTTTTCAAAGTACATCAAAGGAAGTATATAATTTATATATATATTTAGCACGAGGTGCGTGAAATTAAAAAAATATTTCTCTCCATCATTTGGTTGGAATGACTCTTTATTAAGTAATTTGGAAGTTAAAAATTTAAATAATGCATTCTACATTGCGAAAAATCAAGAATTATTCTTATCAAAGTATTGTTCAATTTGGAAAATATATTTTTCACTTTCACATGCTCGAATAAGCTGATTTTTGGATTATTTGGAATAAGTTTTCTGGAATTTTCATAATATAATCCTGAAAACAGAAATTTTAGAACATTCTGGAATAAGCTTTTAAAAACGTGCATTCTGAAAATAACTTTTAAAAACATCATTTTTGAAACAAATTTTCCAAAACATATGTCATACCTTCCGAAACCAGTTTATTAGAAAATCTTGAAAACTTGTTTCCATAATACTAGAAATGCACTCAAGAATTAACTTTTTTCCACAATGCATTATCTCTCTTCTTCTTCTTCCTCTGCGATAGGTGGCAGTGAGAAAGCTTATTTTAATTTTTTTTTTTTTCTGTTCATATTTGGTGCAATTAGTAATAATGAAGTACAGCAAAATAAGGCATTATTGTTTTAATAATAAAGCCCATAGTGTTGTTGATCCGGAAGTTTTGTCCGATCAACAAGTGCTGTATAGTGCATCTTTGATTGTATCAACCAATTACGTTCTGCACCCCATCAAAGTTCAACCTGCAATCCCATTAAGTATGTGGAATGTCAAAAGGGACCTTATGATTTTTTTTAATGTAAACCTAATTCTCTTCTTCTTCGCTTGGACTCTAAATGCTGCGCGAGTGGATCTGGACAATTGTGGAGCTTACACTTATTTTTGAGTTATTTTCAGAAATAACGTGGATTGAAAAGTCTAGAATAATAATTTAATATTAGTTGAAGTTATGAATTATACTCTTCAGAAACTCACTGTACATTTTTTTCATCAGAAATTAAAATTAATTGATTTTTAAATTGCATAATTTATGAAAAGCAATTACAAGAATTCTTAATTATACGATCTGAACTTATAATTTTAAGTTCCAAAATGTAGCATCTACAAGTTGTTTCCAAAACACCAATATAAAAAAATATAATTATATTTTCAAATAGCACAAATCAAAATATATTTATAAATTGCAAATTCAAAATATAAAAATATAATTATGAATTTCAAATCGTATAATTTAAAACATATTTTAAGATTGTATTATTAATACATTTCAAAACCCTAGAAATACATTTCATATTATAATAAAAAATTGAAGTACAAGGATAATGTGGATTTATCCATACTCCACAGAAGTGTCGGAATAAATATGAGGTTCGAGGAAGAACCCTGCACTTCCATAAATCTCTCCATCACCTTCATTCATACATACATATACATATACATACATATATATATATATATATATATATATATATATATATATATATATATATATATATATATATATATATATATATATTTTGGTTTTATAATTTCGAATGTTACAATTTGAAATAATTTTGAATTATAAAATTCAAAAACTAAAAATAAATTTTGGATTATGTAATTAAAAAATAGTTTCTTTAAAAAGAAAAAGACTTCCAAAAGTTAGAAATTACTTTTAGATTGAATAGTCCAAAAGTCAAATAACTTTCCATTGAATAATCTGAAAATCATTTTCTTCTTAACACTTTTTTTAACTTTTTGAAATCATTTTTTTTCTTTTAGATTACACTTTTTTTATAGTATTTCTCCATTCGTACAAGCAATATGTAAGATTCTTTGACTCAGAGATCTTCTCAAAGAATAAAGTATTATCACTAATTAATCCTTTAATAAAATGGTATCTCAACTGGATGTGCTTTGTCTTTACATGAAACACAAGATTGTTAGCAAGATAAATGACACTCTAACTATCACAATAACTATCACAATAGAGAGCACTGCCACATTGCTTCTTGCCCAACCCCTCAAGAAAATTCTTTAACCAAATCATCTCTTTACATCCAACTAATTGTTGTGTTACTATAATATGTGGTGATGAGTTGGCAAAAGAAGGAGAAGGGCATAGGAGAAGTTTGAGGAAAAAGAAAAGGAATAGTATATACAAAGATTTTGTGGTATAGTGGAGGATATGTGATATGGTACGTGTCTTTTCCCCTTGCCTCTGAGTGTCTTTCTGTTATTTTATGTCCCTTCCTGATTATTCCTTCATCTTTTCCAGGTCCATACTTTAATGGAATTTACTTCCTCCTTATGCTATTTTACAACCTTATATATCCATCTTTGTTGAACCTTAACTTTCTAGAGCAAATAAAATTCCACTTGAATTATCATTTGTTATTTTTAGCTGGTTTTGGGTTGTGGTATTATTTCATTGTTTTCTCTTCGTTAGTTTTATTACATTGGTGCTTTCATTGATGCCATGACTGAGAATATGCATTTGAAGGAGCTTTAGGCCAAGGTCTGTGGTCATTCCGATGAATTAAAAAAATTAATGGAACTCTTAGAGTTACATGTCTCCATACCCAACAAGTGCAAGCTGCTGCTCAAGCACTTATGGACAAGCTACAACAATGTTAGACATGATGCTATAGTCTAGCTACATGGTGGATCATCCTCAAACCATTCAAATAGATCGCACAAGTTGCTTTTCCAACTAGGGATAATTTCATTCGGCTTTCCTCATTTTGATGGCACATCGTCGGTGATGGAGTGGATATTTAAATCTGAGAATTTTTTTAACTATCACAACACGCTAGATAAGGACAAAGTGGATATTGTTGGCATCCACTTCAAGAAAGACGTGGTGCCATGGCATCCACTTAGTTGTTCAGACTCAAGGCAATCGGTTTCAATTGCATGTATATCTTCTTCCAATTTCAGACGATGATCTCATTCTAGGAGCAAATTTGTTGAAGACATTTGGATCTCATGTGGCAGATTATCCAGCTTTAATTTAAAATTCTTTCATAATGGGAAATTGGTTACACTCCAAGGGCATATCAATTATGCACCGCGATATGCTCAATTGCATCATCTTAGGCATATGTTCAACACTCATTGAGTTGTTGAAGTTTACAGTATGCAATTGTTGGAGGATACTCCTAGCACCTCATGGCAACTTGCAATTCCATAACACATGCCACCCGAACTAGCTAACATGTTGCAACATTACTCCACAGCTTTTACCAACCCTACATCCTTACCCCCACCAAGGTCCCATGATCACCCTATTATGTTAATGGAGGGTGTCGCTCCAGTCAAGGTGAAGCCATACTGTTACCCCCATAGTCAAAAGGTTGAGATTGAAAACGTGGTTGGTGAGATGTTACAGGAGGGAATTATTTAACCTAGTCGAAGTCCTTTCTCTTCTCTTATAATTCTGGTAAAGAAAAAGAATGGTTCTTGGAGAGTTTGTATCGACTATAGAGCTCTTAATGCCATAACCATCAAAGATAATTTTCTCATTCCAACATTTGATGAATTGATTGACGAATTATATGGTGCAACCTTTTTCTCTAAACTTGATCTGTGTTTCAGATATCATCAAGTTCTCATGGCTCCTAAAGATAGATATAAAACAACCTTTTGCACACACTAAGGGAATTTTGAATGGCTAGTTATGCCTTTTATCTTAACTAATGCCCCGACAAATTTCAAAGCCTTATGAATGATATTTTTAAAATTGTCTTGCGAAAGTTTGGTCTTATAATTTTTGATGACATCTTGGTCTACAGCCCGACATGGCCAGATCACATCCATCATTTACAAGTATTTGGCAGATTCTTCAACATAATCAACTATATGCTTGATTCTCCGAATGCTCTTTTGGAGTGCAGGAAATTGAGTATTTAGGACACATTATTTCGAGGCAAGGTATTGCTATGGACTAGTCTAAGATACAAGCAATTTAAGATTGGGTAAAACCTACCAATGTGAAGCAATTACGTGGGCTTTTAGGCCTAACATGCTATTATAAAAGGTTTGTTAAAGGATATGCACAATTGGGTGCACCCTTAACTGATTTATTGCAAAAGGATGCTTTCCACTAGACCATTGCAACGACACAAGATTTCATGGCTTTAAAAACTGCAGTTGTTACAACACCAATGTTGGCCTTTCCAAATTTTCCCTACCATTCATTTTGGAAACAAATGCTTCAGGAACGAGAATAGGAGATATTTTGAGCCAAAACAGCCATCTCATTGCCTATTTCTCCAAGAAATTGTCTTCCCGCATGCAAAAACAGTCAGCCTATGTGAGAGAGTTCTATTCGATCATTGAGGCACTAGCTAAGTTCCGGCATTATATACTTGATCAGAAGTTTGTCATCAAAACTGACCAAAAGAGTCTTAAAGATTTATTAGAACAACAACTGCAAACACCGGTGCAACAACAATGGTTACCTAAATTTCTGGGCTTTGATTTCACAATTCAGTTTAAACTAGGTCGTGACAATGTTATTGCAGATGTCTTATCCCGTAGCTTTATGCTGGCTTGGTCTGCACCTTTAAATCATTGGCTTAAGAGAGTTGCTGACCTAGTTCATCTTGATAATGCATTGAAGCCTTTATATGATAATGTGTAGCGCACCAAAGTTTTAGGACTATGGTTTGAAGGATGACTTGTTGTTTTTGAAAGGTAGAATTATGTTACCCCATCAAGAGGAACTCATTCGTGAAGTTTTATTGGAGTTTCATTCCTCCAAAACCGGGGGTCATGCAGGAGAAGCTAGAACCACAGCTAGAATCAGTGCCCAATATTTTTGGCCCGATATGCAACAACACATTCGTCACTTTGTCCGCGAATGTCAAATCTGTCAACAAGCCAAAGTGGAACATGCTTTACCTGCCAACTTACTTCAACCTTTGCTAATTCCTAACCCTAATTTGGATGATATCTCCATGGATTTCATCACCAATTTACCTTCCTCTCATGGGTTCTCAACTATTCTAGTGATGGTTGACAAACTCTCTAAATTTGGGCACTACATCCCTATGAAATCTGATTATACTACTAAAATGGTAGCAGAGGCTTTTGTCCATAACATTGTCAAACTCTATGGTATCCCACGATCTATCGTTTCAAATCGCGATAAAGTCTTTATAAGCTCTTTTTGGCAACATCTTTCCAAAGCTTAAGGCACTACTCTTGCAATGAGTTCTTCCTATCATTCACAATCCGATGGACAAACTGAAGCATTAAATAAAACTTTCGAGATGTATCTCTGATGCTTTGTGTTTGAGAATCCTAAAAGTTGGTACTTCATGCTTCTCTTATTCAACCTAGTCGAAGTCGTTTCTCTTTTCTTATAATTCTGGTAAAGAAAAAGAATGGTTCTTGGAGAGTTTGTGTCGACTATAGAGCTCTTAATGCCATAACCATCAAAGATAATTTTCTCATTCCAACATTGGATGAATTGATTGACGAATTATATGGTGCAACCTTTTTCTCTAAACTTGATCTGTGTTTCAGATATCATCAAGTTCTCATGGCTCCTAAAGATAGATATAAAACAACCTTTTGCACACACTAAGGGA